>Ga0157375_10000616_pt1 | contig 31588 bp, 26 predicted proteins | sample M35metaG_FD_115311 | JGI IMG/M metagenome (GOLD analysis project Ga0157375, IMG submission 115311) | Miscanthus rhizosphere microbial communities from Kellogg Biological Station, Michigan, USA - M3-5 metaG | ecosystem: Host-associated > Plants > Roots > Rhizosphere > Soil | place: USA: Michigan... | reverse complement strand
GAACATCCGCAAACAGAATTGATCATAATCAGGGTTGTTCCTTTGTCGCCGATCACCGCGTCTACCTGGTCAGGGGTAAGAAGTTCATCGAAACCGTTATCCGTCAACTCTTCTTTCATCGGGATAACTATTTCAGCTGGATACATGTTGATGTGATTTGGTTAAAAATGATGATGCAAAGTTATGCAAATTCAACCTAACAAAGTCAATAAATGAAATTTTGACATAACAATTTCAACTATTATGACTTTGTGGCAGGAAAACTCTGCCTTATTAGACGTGTTCTGCCCCCGGTATGTGGTTTGAAGTAAAAAAGGAAACAATTAAAAAGCTTTAAAAATTAATAGTTATGACACAGATCAGATTCAATGCTCCTGTTGTGAGAACGTTCAACGGACTAATGGAAGACCTTCTGAATGAATTTCCTTCCAACTCATTTTTTAAGGATGGTTCCTACCCTGCGGTGAACATCTCTGAAACCAAAGATGCTTACCATCTTGAATTGCAGGCACCCGGTTGGGAAAAGAACGACTTTAAAGTAAACACCGATGGTGATTTGCTGACGATTTCAGCTGAAAGGAAAGTTGAAACGAAGGATGAGAACTCCAAGTCAATTCGCAGGGAATTCAGTTACAAATCATTCAAGAGAAGCTTTACCCTTGATGAAAAGGTAGACAATGCCAGGATCAATGCCCGTTACGAAAACGGAATCCTTAAACTCGACCTGGCGAAGAAAGAAGAAGTGAAAGTTTCTCCCAAAGAAATTGCTGTTCAGTAACAGCAATTGTTTCATAGCAGTTGGTTTTGGTTAGTGTGGGCCTCGCTCTTCTGGGCGGGGCCTTTCTTTTGGGTTGATTAGGTGGATTAGGTTAATTGCGAATAAGGAAGTTAATGAATCAACCTAGTCAACCTAATCAACCCAATCAACCCATACCTAAGCCTATTTCAACGCAAAGAAACTTATCTGCTTCACATCATTGATATTGCTATAATCAAACTGGTAAAGTCCATTCGTTGCGATAATCATCGCATGGCCGTTTGAAGCCATGACATCATATCCATCCTTCACGTCGATCGTTTTAATTTGTCTCAGGTTCGTTGGCGTAGCTGCGTCGTAGATCCGCACGCCAGAAGATGCATCGCAAACAAATAACAGGTTACCATCTTTAGAAAGACCAGTGGGGCTGGTTAATTGATACGTGCTGGTCAAATGTGGATTCATCAGGTCTTTCACATCCACAACATGCAATTCATTCGCCTCTCCCCCGCAAAAACTTCCCGAATGCAGCGTTACGAAGGCATATTCACCATCTGTAATCACAGGATCACAGGCGCGGCCATGCGCAAATGATCCTAATTGCACAGGGTTTTCTGGATCGCTGAGGTCGTACATAAACATTCCGATGGAAGAGCCGAGGAAGAGTTTGTTTTCAAAGGGATAAATCGTTTCCAGGTCAAAACCGGCAAAAAAAGTGTTCTTCAATTCAGGATCGGCAGCATGCTCAACATTGATTACGCCCACACTGTGTGGTTCCATAATGGCGTACATGTGGTCTTGCATCAATACCATGGCAGCCATAGAACCCGCAACACTATTGCCGCCCGCGGATGCAGCCTTAGCACCGTCGGCACTTGCAAACATACAATTTGGACAAACCCGGAAGATGGTTGATTCTTCCGTTACGGTTGTATCCCTTGTTACCCAATCGACCACAACCTGCGAACTATCGATGTAGTTGCCATTGACGTATGATCTCATCGGAAACAAATTGGGGATCCGTTTCCTGATGACTACATTCTTCGCATTTGAAATATCAATGGCAAGCAGATCGGTGTACATGTCTGCGTAGAGGATGTTTCCACGTACGGCCACATTTTGATTTCCGGGGATGTCGAGGAAAGCAACCTGCTTTGGATGACCTGGATCGCTGTTGTCGATAATATGAATGCCCTTATCCAGCTCATTGAGGTAGATGAAATTTCCAAGGATGCTGATCTTACCGGCATCCTTCACGGGCCTCAATGCATTGCCGTTTATGGTGGCAAGTGCCTCAGCTTTCGATTTGTAAGTGGGCGTATAAATTTTGTAAGTAGTCGTTTTTGCCAGTGGAATTTTATTGCAGCCGGAAAAAAAGCCCAACATGAGCGCTAATACGACGAATATGGCGTTTAGAGGAGTACCAATTTTTATTCGCATGGCAGATGGTTTGAAAATGCTGACAATCAGTTGGGCTTCACTGTTGCATGTATGGCAACAATTTCGCGGGAATGCAAAATTTATGTTATAACAAGTGCTATTTATGTGTTGATCAAACGTTTGCGCTAGAAAAGTTTTGAATTTTGTCGTAAATTTGCGGCCATTAACCCCCTAAATTGAATCGTTTTGGTGAAAAAAATTTGGGTCGTCTGTATTTTTGTTACCCTATTTTTTCTTGGTTCCCATGCACAGGTCTCGGTCGACACGATGAAAGCCCCTGTTGACACCATTAGGATACCCGCCTTATTACCGGAAGATACCACCCTCAGAATCAGAAATTTGAATCCGTATATCTCTTTGCACGTGGATTCCTTGTTGAGCTACCCGCTCGAAATCAACAAAGACCAGGCGCGTTTTTATTGGTACCTCAAGAATGCGCCTGTAGGACTGCGAATCGGCAAGGATAACGGGCTGTTGAGCTTCAAAGCTGAAAAAGCCTACTTTCTTTCAGGCCGGCTCAAATATGATTTTGAATACAAGGTGACGCTGGGTGTTCAAAACCTCGACAATCCGAAAGAGAAAGTAGACACCTCCTTTACGCTCGTATTTTTCAGCACCGAGATTATACCCAGCCGGGTAAAGCCTTCAGTGAATAATACCCTCCTGGTAGATGAAGGAGATTCCATCAGGTTTACGATTCAATGTGACGAAGGCAATTTTCCGATTGAAGAAATCACCTATACCACAAATTATCCCATCAAGGCCCTGAGCACCATTCGCAAATGCGGTGATGAATTCAATTGGGCCGTTCCGTATGATTTTATAAAGGAAGGCGATACGGCAAAAACCAGGTCGCTTTATGTCAATTTCATCGGCGCGAACAAGTTTAATAACCGGGATACCGCTGTAGTGAGGATCATTGTGCGGGATAATATTAACTATCCCCAGCGCGTACTCGAATATCTTACCCTGCGAAAAGAAGTGGAGAATTATTCCATGCAGCTGAAGGGGAATTTCATGATGCTTGACAAGAATGTAAAATCAACTAAAAATACGCGTACCACATTCGACATGACGTCTGCAGCCACTGCACTGGGAGGCACTGTATTTTCTTCTATGGAAGGCGAAGCCGCCAAGAATGCGGGCAAGATCCTTCCAAGTGTTGGCGTGGCCTTGGTTCCCGTGAAGGAAACTGTTGCACCCAGCAAGGTTTACGAGCAAAACTCGGCAGGGCTGATCAGGAACAGCATCAAGCGGTTGGATTTTACACTCAGTGATAATTCGCTGGTTGGTGACAAGGATCCGGATATTTTAAATAAAACAAAGCGCGTAAGGGACGAACTTAAGCAGGTGCAGATGCAATTGATCGATGTTCCCCTCGTGGATTTTGAAGCTTCACCGGAAGAATTGGACCAATACTTCAATAGCCCGAAGGTGAAGAAGAAGTACCGCCTGAAAAAATAAGCGAGTTAATTAGTGCGAAGGTTCTGCTGCGCATCCCTGTCTTCTGCGTGTATCAATCAGGTATTGAATTTTCCACGCTCCCTCAATTCTCACCATCTCAAATGAGTCGGCGCCACAATGCCTGAAACTTCCATTGTAATAGAAGCGATAAGGGGTCCAGGCCGTCGCGAGGGCGCCATCAATTTTCAAGGTTTCAAATTCAATCCTTTCATCGGCGGCTCCTGCTTTTTGTTTCCCGACAAAGTCCGCAAATTCAGCAATGTCCTCGGTTCGCACCGAAGTTTTACCCGTGCTGTCTGTCACAATAGTTTGCAAAATCGCCCCGTTGGTGAAACAGGATTTGACCGAGGCCGCATCACCATTCTTCATTGCGCTGAAGAGTCGATTGATGGTCGCCTTCACAGAGTCCTCTGTTTTTTGAGCAAAGGCGCTGTGGAAAAATATCATCGTCAATGCAGCCAGAATTTGTCTTTTCATACGCTTGAATTTGAAATAAGTCGATTATTTTGACGTTTTAAATAAAATCCAATGTATGAAAAAGTTGATCCTGCCCAGCCTGCTTTTTTGCGTCAGCTTAAGCATCTTATTGGGGAGCTGTTTCAGCAGTAAAACCGTTGTGAAGCCAGCCCCCCATCCACCGTCGAATCCGCCTGTGGTTGTGGTGGAAAAGAAAGAATCACATCTTCCGCCTGGCCAGGCCAAGAAAATCTATGGTGAAAAGTCGGCCAAAGACTTTGCACCCGGCCAACAAAAAAAGCGGGCGAATTATCCCCTGATTATCGTGTTCAACACCAGCATGAAGGTGATCGTCACCGAAGGCCGTAGATGTTATAAAAATGAAGACGAAGTAGTCTATTGGGAAGGAAATGATGGAAGGTATTATGTTGACGAAAGATTCGTGCCTGAAGAACATGACAAGAAAGAATACGATGATTGGAATAGAAATAAGGGTCAGTCGAATAAAAAAGGAAATGGGAATGGAAATGAGAATGGGAACGGGAACGGAAAAGGAAAAGGGAAAGACAAAGACAAAGACAAAGACAAAGACGACCGGAAATAAGTGAAGGGCTCGTACATGATTTAAACCCCGTTTTTTGCGGGGTTTTCTTATTTCACATATCCAAGAATCTTCAACATACTCTGGGCAGTTTGCTCTTTCGCATACACCCAATCAATCAACTTTCCGTTCTTATCATATTCCACGATCACATGCTTCGGTGACGGAATGAGGCAGTGCTTGATGCCACCATAACCGCTGATCTGGTCCTGGTAAGCACCCGTATGGAAAAAGCCCAGGTAGAGCGGTTCGCCATTATTAATCTTGGGAAGAAATACTTCGTTGATGTGCTCTTCCGAATCATAATAGTCGTGACTGTCACATGTAATGCCACCCAGTACGACACGTTGGTAATCCTCCCCCCATTTATTAATGGGTAGCAAAAGAAAGCGCTCGCCAATACCCCAGGTATCCGGAAGCGTGGTAATGAAAGAAGAGTCAATCATGTACCATATCTCGCGATCGTTTTGCATCTTCTGACCGATTACGCTGTAAATATGGGCCATGCTTTCACCAACGGTATAACTTCCAAATTCGGTGAAAATATTCGGCATGGGCACTTTTGCTCTCTTACACGCCACCTTGATATTCCTCACAATTTCGTTGACCATGAACTGGTAGTCGTATTCAAAGCCCAGGGAGTGTTTGATGGGAAAGCCACCTCCGATGTTTATTGAGTCCAGCTCCGGACAAATCTTCTTGAGTTGGCAGTATAAGTTGATAATCTTATTCAGCTCACTCCAATAATAAATATCATCCTTGATACCCTTGTTAAGAAAAATGTGGAGCATTTTCAGTTGAAACTTGTCTTCATATCCTTCAATCTCGTCAACATAAAATTCCAGGATATCTCTTGCCCGGATGCCAAGCCGGGATGTATAAAATGGGAAAGTCGGCTCTTCTTCTGCGGCAACGCGAATGCCGATCTTGAAGGGCACTTTCACCGATTTACGGTAAGCCTTCAGCTCTTCCTTGTTGTCCAGTACCGGGATCACATTCTTAAACCCGGTATTCAGGAGACGTGCAATGCGACTGGTATAGGCCCGCTGCTTGTAACCATTGCAGATGACGAAAATGTCTTTTGTGATTTTCCTCTTCTCGTAAAGCTTATTGATGATTTCGATGTCGTAGGCAAAAGAAGTCTCCAGGTGAATATCATGTTCCAGCGCTTCTTCTACGACAAAAGAAAAGTGAGAGCTTTTTGTGCAGTAGCAATAGTAGTATTTGCCTTCGTATCTGTGTTTCTTAAAAGCATTTTTAAACATCAACTTTGCCTTGTTGATTTGCATCCCGATCTTGGGCAGATAGGTCAGCTTCATCGGAGTGCCATATTTATCAATGAGGGCTTTCAGGTCAAGGCCGTTGAATTGGAGATATCCGTTTGCGGTTTCAAAACCTTCCTGGGGAAAGTTGAATGTTTGTTTCACCAGGTCGGTGTAAGTATTGTTCATTTAGGCGAGGTCAGGATGATCAATTTTTTTACGTCTACAAATGTAATTTATTCCAGCACCCACAATAAAAAACCGGGTGCGAATTTTTCGTACCCGGTTTCCTTGGATGCTTTTCAAAATTATTTTACAGACTGAACCAGGGCTGTGAAGCTCGCCGGTTCATTCATTGCCAGGTCGGCCAGCACTTTTCTGTCGAGTGCGATACCTTTCTGGTTCAGCTTATAGATGAATTCTGAGTAGGTGATCCCTTCGGCGCGAACTGCGGCGTTTATACGTGCAATCCAGAGCTGGCGGTACTCTCGTTTCTTATTCTTCCTGCCAACGTAGCTGTAGGTAAGACCTTTTTCCAGTACGTTTTTGGCGACGGTATAAACATTTTTGCGTTTACCGTAAAATCCTTTGGCTTGCTTCAGGATCCTTTTCCTGCGGGCCCTTGAGGCTACGGCGTTTACTGAACGTGGCATATCTTAAGTAATTTAAAGTTAACGGAATGAGGTTTGATTATTTCAGTCTGAGCAGGCGCTTCACGAAATTAGTGTTGGCGGCGCTTACTTTGCCTTTCTTGTTCATGACTCTCTTGCGCTTCTTTGACTTTTTGGTTAGAATGTGGCGCTTGTAGGCTTTTTGAAATGTGATTTCGCCCGTGCCGGTAACTTTAAACCTTTTTTTGGCACTTGAATTCGTCTTTACCTTTGGCATTTTAATACCTTTTTCGATGACACCCTGCTGGCGGTCTCGCACAGGCGAAACACTTTTGGAGCCTTGTGGGCAATGATCGGGCGAATCAACGACCCGATCCTGATTTTAGGGTGGCAAAGGTAGGATAATTTAGGGAATAATATGTCGAATCGATTAACTGATTGTGCCTGCCCCGAACGTTCCGTTCGGAATGGGCAGGGATTTTAGATTTGGGATTTTGGATATTTGGAGCCCCTAAAATTTTAATTTTTAAAATTATCCCTGAGAATCAACTATAAATCAACCTTTTAAGTTATTCCTCAGTTTAGCAGGCAACTTGCTCTTAATCAGTTCATAAGATTGACCGACATAAAATTTCCATTCATTCTGGCTGAGCGCAGATGATTTCTGCACCGCTACCCAGGATGCTCTTGCCAGGTAAGGCGCGGGTTCGATTCCGTTTTTTGACACCATTTCTTCAAATTCCTCTGGCTTTACCTTGAAACTCACGGGTGAAGGCTGTTCAAGCCCTGTTACACAAAACATTTTGTCTCCCACAAGGAAGCAGAGATCATGTTCCCACTTGATATCTTCTTTCACGCCGGCGAAGGACAGGCATAGCTGTCTGAGCGATTCCAAATCCATCATTCACCAATTTAACGGCAAGCACCAAACAGCCTGCAAGGTTTGTTGTATCTATCGCAAATTTCAAATTTCCCATTGGATTTATATCGGGAAATTCTCCAACAACAACGCGGGCTCATCGGGATAAAGGCGGGCAGTAGATTTGCGAAATTCCGTAATTATAATTACAGTGGGAATTGGTTATATTTACCACGCAGTTCCTGGTCTTAATCCGTTTTTAATAACATTTCCCTCACAGAATTATCCTCCGATTCTGTATAATTTTAGGAGCCGCTCCTCTATGTCCTATGTCTGTCCACCCTGAACTACACCGTTCAATCTGAGCACATGACTAAATACCAGTTGCTTCGAAGCAATAAGCAATCCGGCCCTTATACCGCTGAGGAATTAAAAACGATGGGATTAAAGCCATTCGACCTGATTTGGGTTGAAGGAAAAAGTTTTGCCTGGTTGTATCCATCCGAGATCGATGAATTGAAAGAGATTGCTCCGGCCGTGGACGTGCCAGTCGCTGCCAAGGTGAACACGGTGGCAGAAGCTCCTGCATCACCTGCCCCGCTTGAGACTATCTCTACCGCTCACGTATATGCGATAAAACCCAGGGAAAATGAATCCCGCGTCCAGACCATTTCAATCCCGTCTGGCGAGCCGCCCACCAGGGATCCGGCGCCCCGGATCATTGTGGAGGAAGAACATTTGCCCGTTGGTGAATCCAATAATAACGAAATCAAAGCCGAGGATAAGGCGGCGGACGTGCCGAAGGAAGAAAAGAAGGGAGAAGTAAAAGAATTGTACATTGTTCACCCACAACGCAAGGGTGAAGATGCCAAACCGGAAGATTCGGCGAAGCCAAAGGACCAGCAAGCTGACGTCCGTCGACCGGAACCCGTTCAGGCAGAAAAGAAATTTTCAGATCGATTTAGAGCCGTGGAAGAAAAACGCTTAGAAGTGAAAGAAATGTTTCCTGCCAGACCAAGGCGCAGGCGGGATCTTACCGACACCCTGATGTTCGGTTTCCTTGCGATTGCACTGCTGGTAACAGGCTATCTCATTGGAAGATATTACAGCACGACTAAAGATAAGAACGCGCAGACGGCCGACAGTCCGGCGCAACAACAAGCAGCGCCTGTTGAGACGCCAAAAGAAGAAGTAAATGATGCCAGCCAGGCACAGCTGAATTCAGAGTCCGTCACGCCTGCCAAACCAAAGCCCGTTGTAAGACAGGCAAAGAAGGAAAAGAAAACGGAGGAAGCAGTCGCGGCTGCGGCAGAGCAGCAAACCAAGAAAGACAACGCAGCTGCCGAAGACCAGAAACAAAAAGAAGTCGCAGACAAAGAACAGGCCAAGGCTTCGGCCAGGGCGACGGTTTACCAGGATGTTCGCGTAAAAGCGAACGATTACAAAAAGGTATTCCTGGGCGGGATCAGCGACCTGAAAATTACTGTAAACAATGGCTCCAGGTTTGTGCTGGATGATGTAGTGGTGGAAGTGAGCTACCTCAAGAATAACAAGGAGGTCTTCAAGACGGAATCTCTGCATTTCCAGAGTCTCCTGCCAGGTGCAGAAGCCACAGTGGTTGCGCCCGATAGCAAACGGGGCACGGCGGTTAGTTACCGCGTTCAATCTGTGAAGTCGAAAGATTTGGGGATGTAGGGACTAGTTGATCAGTTACTCAGTTGATTAGTTAACCAGGCAACAAATCAACCGATCAACTGGTTAACCGGTTAACTAACTCGCGGCTTTCTTCTTGCCCGTCTTCGGCGTCAGCACCATCATCATTCTCTTTCCTTCCAGTTTTGGCATGCTTTCGGGCTGGCCGATTTCGGCAAGACGCTCTGCAAAGCGCAATAACAAGAGCTCGCCTCTTTCCTTAAACATAATGGCGCGTCCCTTGAATTGCACATAGGCTTTCACCTTGTTGCCATCCTTCAAAAAGTTTTCTGCGTGCTTTGATTTGAAATCGAAGTCGTGATCGTCTGTATTTGGAGTGAAACGAATTTCCTTTACCTCAGAGACTTTGCTCTTGGCCTTCATCTCTTTTTCTTTCTTCTTCTTTTCGTAAAGAAATTTATTGTAGTCGATGATCTTACAAACGGGTGGTTCGGCATTTGGAGAGATCTCAACCAGGTCAAGGCCCTGCTCGTTAGCCATGCGCTGAGCGTCTTGCGTGGGGTAAACACCTACTTCCACATTGTCCCCCACAAGGCGAACCTGTGGTACCCTGATCATATGATTGGTGCGATGTTCCTGGTATTGTTCTTTTCTAAAACGGGGATTGAAATTACCTCTGGGCGGTCTTGGTGATCTTGGTGGGAATGACATTTACAACTTTTAATTAAAAATATTTTTTCGGTTTCGGCGAAAGTATCCTCGCAGAATTTTTTCTGCGGAGAGGGAATTTAGTTTGAAGTCAGGCTCTTGTCTTTGATTTGCTCAACTTTCCTGACTTCAGGCTCCGCCATTCTCTCTATTATTTCTTTTTTAATATCACTGATAAACGAAGCCAGGTTCTTCGATCCCAAATCGCCGGCTCCCTGTTTTCTGATGGATACTAATTTATCATTAACTTCTTTCTCGCCAACCACAAGCATAAACGGAATTTTTTGCATCTCAGTGTCCCGGATCTTTTTTCCGATCTTTTCGTTGCGGTCATCGATCTCTGCACGAATATCCGCTTTTTTCAGTTCATTCAAAACTGTTTGTGCATAGGGGGCGAATTTGTCACTGATTGGCAACACTTTAACCTGAACCGGCGCCAGCCAAAGGGGTAGTTTCCCTGCATAATGTTCCAGCAGGAAACCTATGAAACGCTCGTGGGTACCCAAGGGAGCCCGGTGAATGATCAGGGGTGTTTCAAACTGATTATCGGGAGTGGTATACTGAAGTTTAAAACTCCTGCCCTGCGAAAAGTCAACCTGGTTGGTTGCAAGGGTAAACTCACGCCCGATTACGCTGTAGATCTGCACATCAATTTTCGGACCGTAAAATGCTGCTTCATCCTGCACTTCCACAAATGGAATATTTGAATCGATCAGCACCTGCCTCACCATGGATTCGGTTTCTTTCCAGAGTTCCGGTTCGTTCACATATTTCTTGCCCAGCTTGTCGGCCGAATGAAGACTTAACCTCATCACGTATTTGTCGATGCCGAAGATCCTAAAATATTTCAGGTACATTTCATTTACTGCGCGAAACTCCTGTTCAAACTGACTCTTCGAACAGTAAATGTGTGCGTCATTCATGTGCAGGCAACGCACACGCATGAGGCCGAATAACTCGCCACTCTGTTCATAGCGGTAAACTGTGCCGTATTCAGCGATGCGATATGGAAGGTCGCGGTAGCTCTTGGGTTCGGCAGCAAAAATTTTGTGATGGTGCGGACAGTTCATGCTCTTGAGATAATATTTCTCACCATCCAATTCCATGGGTGGAAACATGCTGTCGGCATAATAAGGCAAGTGTCCGCTGGTGAGATACATGCTCTCTTTGGCGATATGCGGCGTAACAACACGCTTGTAGCCGGCTTCTTCCTCAGTTTCCTTTGCGAGTTTTTCGAGTTCTTCGATGATGATGGTGCCGTTGGGCATCCACAAGATCAGTCCCGGACCCACATCATCGTCCATCGTATAAATACCCAGTTCCTTCCCAAGTTTGCGATGATCCCGTTTCTTCGCTTCTTCAAGCAATGCGAGGTATTCATCCAATTCTTTTTGTGAAGGGAAACTGATACCATAGATGCGCGTAAGCATCTTATTTTTTTCATCACCCTTCCAATATGCACCTGCAATATTGGTGAGCTTTAATGCCTTGATAAAACCCGTTGAGGGAATGTGCGGACCGCGGCAGAGATCAGTAAACCCGCCCTGTGTGTAGAACGTGATTTGTCCGTCTTCCAATCCCTGGAGCAGATCCAGCTTGTATTCATCGCCTTTCTGTTGAAAATAGTTAATGGCTTCCGGCTTTGAAATTTCCTTCCGGGTATAGACATTATTTTTCTTGGCCAGCTCCGCCATCTTCACTTCCAATTTGCGCAAATCCTCTTCGTTGATTTGTTTTCCACCCAAATCCATGTCATAATAAAAGCCGTGCTCAACCGGCGGGCCTACCCAAAATTTCACACCAGGGAACAATGACTCAACAGCTTCCGCCATAAGGTGGGCTGTGGAGTGCCAGAATGTGGATTTCGCATCCTTGTCATCCCAGGTTAACAATTTCAAACTCGCATCCTTGTAGATGGGCCTTGTCGCATCCCAAACTTCTCCATTCACCGATGCTGCCAATACCTTTCTTGCCAATCCTTCAGAGATCGATTTCGCAATTTCCAATGCGCTGATTCCTGCTTCGAATTCCCTCGTCGCTCCATCCGGAAAACTGATCTTGATCATGTAAAAAAATTCTCCTTTTTTTGGGACTGCAAATTTAACGAAGTATTGGCTAAATGCATCATTTCCTTTGGGAATTACCCTCCGATTCAATTTAATTTTGTAAAAAATTGTAGATTCCGGGATGAAAAGATTTTTAGCCATTGCTTTAGTGGTGTTGTCGGTTCAGGTGAAGGCGCAGGATTTGAGCGGTCAGTGGAAAGGCGGATTCGTATCAGATGGGGACTATTACCGGAACAGGACAGAATATGTGCTGGAACTGGAGATCAAGGGCGAAGAAGTTGACGGTTATTCATACACGTATTTTGAAATCCGCGGCAAACGATGCTATGTGATTTGCCACCTCTCGGGAACATTTGATAAAAAGGCGAAGAGTGTTTGGGTAAAAGAAATTGAAAAAGTAAAGGCGAATACGCCGCCCGATTTCCTGGATTGCTTTCAGATACACGAGTTGAGTTTTGTTGACGACGATGGAACAGAAAAACTGGTGGGCCGATGGAAGCCCGCATCGAAGGGTAACAATTGTGGAACCGGTTCAACCGAGTTGGAAAGGAAGACACTGGTGAGGGTTGCACCTCAAAAGCAAAATGATGTGGTGAAAGCGGCTCCGCCCAAAACCACTGATGCAGTAAATACCACACCCAAGACGACGACTTCTCCTAAAGCAAAGCCTAAGACCACTCCGAAAGCCGCTCCGAAGACTGCCACGGCTCCGCCCGTCGTTAGCAGTACCAAGCCAAAGACGCAGAGCAGCACTACGACAAAATCTTCTTCAACGACTATACCTTCTACCAAACCTAAAACAACAACTTCCACAACCACAAAGCCACCGGCCACGGCAAAGACCGAGCAAAAGCCCAAGTCAGTTGGCATTGATACCACCAAAAGCGCAGTTACTACTACGGTTCCTGTCATAAAAAAACCCATCATCAGCGAGTTTGAAAACAGGAGCAAAAAAGTATTGAAGACGATTGTGGTAGAGGACGATGAACTTAAAGTGGATCTTTACGACAATGGTGAAATTGATGGTGATTCCGTTTCTGTTTTCTTCAATGGAAAATTGATGGTTACGCACCAACGATTGAGTGACAAACCCATCACGCTCAAAATAAAACTCGATCCAGAGGTGGAAGACAATGACCTTGTCATGTTCGCCGAAAATTTAGGTTCCATTCCTCCAAATACGGCCCTGATGATTGTTACCGTCGGCGACCAGCGTTTTGAAGTGAGGATCACTTCTACCGAACAGACCAGCGGTACCGTTCGGTTCAAGCTGAAGGACCAATAACGAAATTGCATTCCGGTCAAATCTTGATTATCTTCCGTTTAATTCAATTTATTCAGACTTGAATTCAATTGCTCCCTGGATTCTTCCCGTTTGTATGGGGATTGGCCTGAGCGCATCGGCAGGCCTTCGGGTGTTTGTACCACTCCTAATCGCCGGCATTGGCGGGCGTTTTGGCTGGGTGCCATTGACCGAACATTTTCATTGGCTGGGTGAATGGCCGGCGTTGGTTTGTTTCGGTACGGCAACGGTTATTGAAATCTTCGCTTATTATATACCGGTAGTTGACAATTTACTGGATGCGATTACCACCCCACTCGCAGTTGTGGCCGGGACCTTGCTGGCGACTTCTGTTCTTCCAATTGATCAGCAGCTTTTGAAATGGGTTGGCGGACTGATTGTTGGCGGCGGCTCTGCAGCGATCATTCAAAGCGGCACTGCACTGCTGCGTTTATTCACAACAAAAGCAACTATAGGAAGCGGGAATTCGATGCTGGCAACCGGGGAGAATCTTGGAGCGTGGACGCTCTCCAGTTTGTCACTGGTGATTCCGGTGTTGGTGGCGGTGGTGGTTCTGATTATGATTGGTATTGTGATGATGGGATTGGCGAGAAGAAGCAGAAGCTCTTAGCATTTTTTATGAAAAATAGGATACTAGCAATCGCGTTTGTTTTATTTTTTGCTATCTGGTTATATTCTTGGTTCCGTCCTAAAACTGGGATGTGCAAGGAATTAACTATGCCGGAAATGATAGACAGCGTGGAAATTAAATGTTATGATTGTGTAGATGCGTATGATGGGGAATACTATCTGGTATCCATCGTTGACGCACCCACAATTAAATTATTAACGGAGAAACTAAGTCAATCAAAGATTTTTGAGCCCAGGTTTGTCAAAGGAGATTCTAGTTCTACAGATCTTCTTTTTTTTGTAAAAAATCGCTCTAAGCCGTGCTTTTTGAGAATTGAGTATGAACGGATGGATACCTGCAAGATCGATGCTGGCGACTATTATTATAAAAATGATGGGCTTGATTCGTTGGTTAAATTGCTTATCAAATCGAAATGAGCCTCAATAAAAAATCCCCCTCGTAAACGAAGGGGATCTTTCAATATACTTTTCTATCAGAACGGCGCCCTGGCCGGTCTTGGTTTTGGCAATTCTTTTCTAGGCAACTTCTCATCGCGTTGCGCGGTTTGATATACAAACGCAGCAATGATCGTAGCAGCCTGTTTCAAATCATCAGGCAACAGCCTGTCATAAGTATCCATATTGCTATGGTGCGTACGCGTATCGTATTCCAATTCATCCTGGATGAACTGGAAGCCGGGCAGGCCAACCGCATCAAATGATAGATGATCGGTCCCTCCTGTATGATCCTTCGTCAGTGTCGTAGCCCCGAGATCCTTGAAGGGTTCCAGCCATTTTTCAAAAATGGGCCGCACTCCTTCATTGTTTTCCAGGTATACTCCGCGAATTTTTCCTGAACCATTGTCAAGGTTGAAATATCCCGCCAGCTTCGCGTGTTCCGGTTTCAGCTCCATTGTCGTGGGGTCAGCAAAATGGTTTTTTACATATCCTGCAGATCCAAACAAACCCTGCTCCTCTCCATTCCACAAGGCTATGCGAATGGTACGACGGGGTTGAATATTGAGTGCCTTAAGAATGCGCACCACTTCCATCATCACCGCAGAACCAGCTGCATTATCTGTTGCACCGGTTGCGCCATGCCATGAATCCAGGTGGGCACCAATCATCACCACTTCATCTTTCAGTTTCTTATCCGTTCCCGGAATCTCACCAATGACATTGTATCCCTTACTGTCACCCTGGGGAAAATCGGTTTGAATATCCATTTCCAACTTCACGGGAACGCCATGGCTAGCCAGTCTTTGTAAGCGCAAGTAATCTTCGCCCCCCATTGAAACGTCGGTCATGGAAGCATCCGTATTCAGGCGAAAAGGACCGCCGCCCTGCACAAACACGGTACCGTGTTTGCTCCTGGTGCTGGAACTGATGATGGCAACTGCACCATCTGCCTGGATCAGTTCTTTCAATTTGTTTCTAAATCTTGCGGCTGCGATACGTGCCTGCATTTCCGGACTGGGCCCATTCCTACGTGACGTATCGGCTACAGGATTCGCAATTTTGAGCAGGTCAGCATCGCTGTAACGCGAACCGTCTGCTACCGAATCCAGCTTATTCAGGTTATCCGAAAGGGGCGTGATAATTATTTTTCCCGCAACCTTGCCTTTGAACCTCGATACATAGTCGGCAGAATCTTTTGCATCCACGATCATCAATTCTCCACTCACGAGTCCCTTTGTACCCTGCGTCCATGCCTTGGGAAAAGCGATCATGGGTTGGTAATAGGGGGCAGTCATGGCAACATAACTTTTCTTTAATTCCCATCCCTTGCCGAATTCACCCCATGGTTCAAGTGCCACATTCGTTAAACCCCATTCGGTGAATTTCGATTTGGCCCAATTTGCTGCGCGCATATATCCGGGAGAAACGGTGAGGCGGGGACCGCTCACATCAGTCAGGTAGTAGGCGATATCCATCACCTTTGAATTGCTCAATCCCTCGTTACGGATTTTTTTGATCATGTCCAGGTCCACTTTTTCCTGGGCCATCATGCTGGCAGCCAGTACGCAAAGTGATGCAAGGAGGAAGATAGATTTTCTCATGTTTTTGATTTTGAAAGCGCTAAAAATAAGTATAAATCAAATCTCGAAAGGCATGGAATCAGATAATAACAAGAAAAAATTGATGGGCGGCTTGATATTAAAATTTGAAATTATAAGTCACACTCGGGATGATGGGAAACAGTGAAACCTGCTTTGCCTTTATCTGTAAGGTGTTATCATAAGCGCTGCCGGACTGATCAAAATAAATGAAGTAAGGATTTAATCTGCTGTAAACATTGTAAATGCTGAACACCCAATTGCCCTGCCAGCGTTTGGGCTTCTTTTGTCGCGGGGTATAGATAGCGCTTATGTCTAACCGATTGTAGGAAGCGAGCCGGTATTGGTTGATTCGGCTGTATTCCTGTGCCAGCAAGCCTTCAATGATGTAAAACCTTTCCGGCATACTGGTGGCATTACCCGTTGCATAAACAAATACGGCAGAGAATTTCCATTTCTTCGTGAGTTCATAAGTGCCAACCAGGGAAAGATCATGCCTCCTGTCGTACTTCGCCGGATAGGTGGTGCCGTCGTTCAATTGCGGGAATTGCCTGAAAGTCCACGATAAAGTATAACCGATCCAGCCCGTCAATTTACCGCGAGCTTTGTTCACATAGAACTCAGCCCCGTAGCTCCATCCCTTTCCGAAAACAAATTCCTCTTCGGTATCGCGGGTGCTGGGCGTATATCCCTCCCGGTATTCGATTTGGTTCTTCATGTCCTTATAATAGAGTTCAACCGAAGTTTCATAGGTATTATCCTTGAAATTCTTGAAGAAACCCACCGCATATTGCCAGCTGATTTGTGGTTGCACGCGGAAGGTGCTGGGCACCCAGATATCGGTTGGCAGCGTGGTGCCGGCGTTACTCACCAGGTGGATGTACTGGTAATTTCTCGTCACGGCCGCTTTCAGGGAAGTTTCGTCGTCTATGGCATACCGTAGGGTAAGCCGCGGTTCCAGTCCGTTATAAGACTTCACAGGTTGGCGGCTGCTGTATAAGGTACTGTCTAATTTGTTTCCGTTGATGTCGGTCGAATAGATTTTATAAGGTCCCAATTGTTGAAACCAGCTCCACCTGACGCCATAATTCATCTTCCATTTGTCGCTGATCTCCCAATCATCCTGTATGTAGATCGCGGCCTCGTCGGCGTATTTGATCTGTGCATTGTTGGGTTGGAAGACAGTTGAATCCTGGCTGCCACTCAGCACGGAAGGCGTGAACTGGTGAACGGTGTACAAACCGCCGAATTTCATTTTATGCCTCGGTTGTGGAAAAAAGTCGAAATCAATTTTTGCATTGTAATCCCTGATACCACTGGAAAGTTTCAATTGAAAGGTCTCCTGCCTGCCCGCGAATTCGAAATTATATTTGTTGTAGACCAACGTGGTGTTGGCAAATAGCTTCCGGTTGAAAACGTGATTCCACCTGAGCGTGGCTGTGGTATTGCCCCAGGGAATACTGATGTCGAATGATCTTCTTGCATTCACGAAGTCGAAAACATCCTGTCCGAAATAGCCGCTCAGGTAAAGCCTGTCTTTTTCGGAGAATTTGTAATTCACTTTTGCATTCAAATCGTAGAAGTAATATCCGGAACCATAAAACTGGCTGCTCTTTGAAATAAATGGTTTGGCCAGCACATCGATGTAGGTTCTGCGCGCCGAGATAATGTATGAAGCCTTGTCCTTTTTGATCGGTCCCTGTATGGAAAGCCTGGAGGCAATCGTACCGATGCCGCCATCCATCTGGAACCGGTTCATGTTACCATCCTTCATTGCGATATCCAATACAGACGACAATCTTCCTCCATATTGCGGGGGCATACCTCCCTTAATCAGGGAAGTATTCTTTAGTGCGTCTGAATTAAAAATGGAAAAAAATCCGAAAAGGTGTCCTGTGTTATAAACCACCGCATCGTCGAGCATGATGAGGTTTTGATCGGGGCCTCCTCCCCTCACATATAATCCACTATTCCCCTCTCCCGCGTTCATGACACCCGGTAGCAGCTGCAGGGTTTTCATGATATCCACTTCACCAAAAATTACGGGAATGGTCCTGATCTTTTCAATCGACAGGTCCACCCTGCCCATCTGTGCACTCTTCACATTGGCATCTCTTCGTTTCGATGAAATCACAATTTCCTGGGAAAGCGTACCCGTTGGCAGAATGTCGAAATTGAAGACGAGGTTGCGATCCAGGTCCACTTCAATTTGCTTTACCAGGTAGCCGACAAAGCTGCAGCTAATTACATACTTGCCCTGGGGTAGCGTGATGGAATAAAAACCATAGGCATTGCTATTGACACCCTTGGTTTGTCCTTGCACAAGCAACGAAGCGCCGATCATGGATTCGCTGCTGGTGGAATCCCTTACGTAGCCACTAATCGTATACTTATTCTGGCCAATGGATGTCTTCCAGAAGCAACTCAGCAAGAGGAGGAATGCAACAACCAATCCGCGTTTCAGGCCAGCATTGGTAGCATTCCATTCCATTCTGATTTCGAAAATTGCCCGGTGAAAGATTTATTTTGAGCCAAAGGAAAGCGAGTCCTTGGTCTCGCCGCAATTGGGCATGGCTTTGCCGAAATAAGGATTCTTGATATCGGGCGAATTGGTGATCCAGTAGGCGCCCTGGTTGTTGAAAGCCATTGGGCAAAACTGGTGATAGATGGTTTGGCCCTCATACTTCACCGTTCTCACCAGGTCGTACATCGCGTCAGAAACCATTTGATAAGATTTCCGCCTGTTTTCGATATTGGCTTCGCCACTAAGACCTATCGCTTCGCTTTTGACAGATTCGAGGATGGCTTTAGTGGTTTCATAAATCGTAGAATCTTTCTCCATGCCCGCCAGGTTAACGCTGTCGGTGCGATTGGCCAGTGTTGCACCCAGTTTCGCGGCCAGGGAGTCATTTCCATCAACCAATGAACCGGTGAGTGCGTAATAAGTGTCCAATAATTTCTGAAATGAGCTTGTAAATGCTGTGGGATGGGAAGATGTCTTTTCCGGGGCGCCCGCAGCCACGTCTTTAGGGCCGGAATCATCGGCCGATCCACAGGCCAGAAGTACAAGGGGTAACAGATAAACCAATCTTTTCATGCTCAAATTTTTTTCAAAGTTAAGGGTTAATGGTTTGCCGCCATCTTTGCGTTAATTTTGCGCATTCTTTTAACGAACAAGTGTGAAATATGTTGGCTGGATTGCAGAATGTAACTTTTGAATTTGGAGCGAGGACTATCTTAAAGGATACCACCTGGCATATTCAACCCAATGAACGCATCGGGCTGATTGGTTTTAATGGCACCGGTAAATCGACCTTGCTTAAATTGTTGGTGGGCGACTATCAACCTTCTGCAGGTACCGTTGAAAGAAGCCGGGGAACTTCCATTGGCTACCTCCACCAGGACCTTTTAAGCTTTGATACCGGGGATTCCATTTTGCAGGTTGCGCTAGGCGCATTTGAAAGGGTGCTGGCACTTGAAAAGGAAATCGAAACGCTGGGACATCAATTGGAAAAAAATTCGGATGACGAAAAACTGTTGCACGACTACTCCGACCGGCTGCACGAAATGGAAACACTCGGCGGATACAATATTCATCACCAGACTGAAGAAGTATTGCAGGGATTAGGATTTTCAAATAACGACCTGCAAAGACCGTTTCGGGAATTCAGTGGAGGCTGGCGGATGCGCGTGTTGCTCGCGAAAATGATTCTTCAACAGCCTGACCTTTTATTATTGGATGAACCGACAAACCACCTCGACCTGCCTTCCATAGAATGGCTGGAAAAATACCTGGCGCATTACAAGGGTGCTGTTGTGATCGTAAGCCACGATAAATACTTCCTCAACCGGATGGTTACTAAGACCATTGAACTCTACCAACAGGAATTGCACGTGTATAACGGCAATTTCGAGTATTACGAGCAGGAGAAGGAGATGCGCATGGAGGTCCAGCAGCGTGCATTCGAGAATCAACAGGATTTTATCCGACAACAGGAAAGATTCATTGAAAGGTTTCGCGCGAAAGCCTCCAAAGCCGCTGCTGCTCAAAGTGCCATGAAGCGATTGGAGAAACTGGACAGGATTGAAGATGTGGCATTGGAAAGACCGGAAATCAATATCAATTTCCAGGTCGATAAACAACCGGGCAAAATTTTGTGTACCCTGAAAGGGGTTACCAAGAGTTTTGGACCCATTCAAATCGTCAATCAGGCCGATGCTGAAATTGATCGCGGCGACAAAATCGCACTGATCGGCGCGAATGGAAAAGGAAAATCGACCCTTCTCCGAATCATTGCAGGAGCAGAAACTTTCGAGGGTGAAAGAACCTGGGGACATAATGTTGATGAAAGTTTTTATGCTCAACATCAATTGGAATCCCTCAACGTAAACCATACACTGCTTGAAGAAATGCTTTCATGTGGTAGCCAGCGCACGGAACAGGAATTGAGGACGCTGCTGGGTTGTTTTTTGTTCAGCGGCGATGATGTGGACAAGAAGATCAGGGTGTTGAGTGGTGGCGAAAAAGCAAGGGTGGCATTGGCAAAAACCATTGTGAGCAAGGCAAATTTTTTGATTCTTGACGAGCCCACCAACCACCTCGACATGCACTCGGTTGATCTTTTGGTGGAGGCCTTGAATAAATACAAGGGGAGTTTGATCCTGGTAAGTCACGACCGGTATTTTATTTCGAAAGCTGCGAACAAGATCTGGGAGATCGATGATCAAAAAGTAAAAGAATTCAAGGGCGGTTATGAGGAATGGGTGGAATGGAAGGAAAGAATGGCAAAGCAGGCGGAAAAGAAAGAAGGCCCCAAATCCAATGTGAAGGAGCAGCCGGAGGTGAAGAAACCGGACGTAAAAAAAACGGAATCAAAAAAAACGGAAGCCGATCCCCCACAACACATCGATAAAGACCTGAAAAAAGAATTGCAAAAATACCAGAAGCAATTTCAGCAGGCAGAAGAAAAACTTGCGACACTAAATCTGCAGAAGCAGCAATTCGAAGCAGCCTTGTCAGCTCCTGACACATACGCTGACAAGAATAAATTCGTGCAAACAGAGTCGTCTTACAAAAGCGTTCAGGTGGAATTACAAAAGCTGAATGCCGAATACGAACGCCTTTTCGAAAAGGTGATGGAATTGGAGTCCAGGATTAATAAATAAGGTGTTGATTGTTGATTGTGGATTGTAGATTGTGGATCTTCCAATACCCAATACCCATTACCTGATATCACACTTTGATTTGTTTCCATTTTCCTCTTCTGAAAATAAAGATGCTCGCGATGGCCAGGAGCGATTCAGATATGCCAATGGCGATGTACACGCCCTTTGGTCCCATTTTAAATGCCACAGCCAATACCCAGGCTAGTGGAATTTGCATCAGCCAGAAGCAGAAAAAGTTCAGGATCGTAGGCGTTTTGGTATCGCCTGCACCATTCAGCGATTGACTGATCACCATTCCATATGCGAATAACAGGTAACCCACTGAAATGATTTGCAGGCACTGCTTGCCTTGCGCGATGCTTGCCGGGTCGTGATTAAAGAAAGATAAAATCGGTTCACCAAAGAAAAAGAACACGAATGCGACAAGCGCGAAAAAGATCATTGTGAGAAATGCAGTTCTCCAAACTGATTTTTCGGCTCGCTCTGGCTTGCCGGCGCCAAGGTTTTGTCCGACCAGCGTTGCCGCGGCGTTCGCAAATCCCCAGGCCGGGAGAATGGTAAATACGATCACACGAATGGCAGTAATATAACCCGCAACAACGTCTTCACCGAATCCGGCAATGATGCGCATCAGGAAGATCCAGCTTGCAGATCCGATCAGGTATTGACCCGTTCCACCAATCGACAGATTCAGCATTTGCTTCATGATCTCCCATTTTGCTTTGAAATTCGCCCTCACAATTTTGACGATACCCTTTCCCTTCCAAAAATGATACAACTGGTAGATCACACCAATGCCGCGACCGGTGGTGGTTGCGATCGCTGCCCCCTTCACGCCCATCGCTGGTATCGGTCCCCATCCGAAGATGAAGAGCGGATCCAGTATGATATTCATGATGTTTGCAATCCACAGCGCGCGCATGGCGATGGACGCGTCACCTGCACCACGAAAAATGGCGTTGTTCAGGAAGATGAGCATGATCACGATATTTCCGGTGAACATGATTTGCGTGAAACGAAAACCCGATTCCACAACGGCTGGTGAACCACCCATCGCTGAGAGTATTTGTCGTGGAAAGAAAAATCCGAGTGCGCCGAAAATGATGGCAAGCGCTGTTCCGATGTAAATGGCTTGTGTTGCAATTTCGCCAATGGCTTTGAAATTCTTCTCACCTGCGCGTCGTGCTACCATGGCCGTGGCGCCCATACTGAGGCCGATGGCAATGGAATACACAATGGTGATGATGGATTCGGTGAGGGCTACCGTTGTTACGGCTTCTTTGCCTACGCGGTTTACGAAAAAAATGTCGACCACCGCAAAGAGAGATTCCAGCGCCATCTCCAGGATCATGGGAACGGCGAGCAAAAAAATTGCGCGATCAATGCTGCCCGTGGTAAATTCTTTGACTTCGCCGGTGATTGCCTGTTTGAGCAGTTTTAAAAAAGGCGTTCTTGTATTGATATCAATAGTTGAATTCGACATGACGATAAAAATTAAAAAGACAGAAAGGCCCGATGGGCGATAAGAAGGGAGAATAAATCAGGGATGGATAAATTTCGGTTACCCGGTAACGTTCCCTGATGTGACTAGCATTTCATATGCGAAGTATTGAAGAGGGTCAAAGATAGAAAATAAGATTATATATCAAAATTGAATCATGCTGTTTTGGGATGAACGGCATTTTATTTTTTTGAGCCGTCTAACCAATCTTTTGTAAATTTCTGGCCCGATTAAAACAAAACCACTTGCTGTATGAAAATGACCATCCGCGTCCAGTTGTCCATCATGATGTTCCTTCAGTTCGTCGTGTGGGGATCCTGGTATGGCCAGCTCTCTAAGTATCTGGAAGCTATCCACTTTAAGCCGGAGCAGGTAGGAAATGTGTATTCCGTATTTTCCATTGCGATGATCGTTTCCCCATTCCTCGTGGGCATGCTGGCGGATCGCTTTTTTGCCGCCCAAAAGGTCTTGGCTGTTCTCAACCTCGTAGGTGCGCTCATTCTTTTCTTTCTGACTAAAATGAACACCTTCATTCCGTATTATGTGACCTTTCTTCTTTATTGTTTAACCTTTGCTCCTACGATTGCTCTCACCAGCTCCATCTCGATGCGCCAGATGACAGCTCCAGAAAGAGAATTTCCTCCAATTCGATTAATGGGCACCCTTGCCTGGATTGCAGTGACGAACCTGGTGGGCTATATGGGCTGGGGCGACAAGATTACCATTATATATGTATCCATGTTCACGGCGATTGCTATGGGATTGTATGCATTTACGCTTCCGAATACGCCACCTCTGATCAAGGGACCGGTGAGCTTTGGACAAATCGTAGGCAAAGACGCCTTCGTTTTGTTCAGGGATCGATCCTTCGCTGTGTTTTTTGTATCGTCTATTTTGATTTGCATACCACTTTCATTTTATTATGCCTGGGCCAATCCTTCACTGACAGATTCATACAGGGCTGCATTCGTTGCGGGCCACCCGGGCGAAACGCTGCCAAAAACCTTCTTTGTTGAAAACAAGATGTCGCTGGGACAAGTTTCCGAAGTGGTTTTCATGTTGCTCTTGCCATTTTGTTACAAACGTTTTGGTATTAAAACGATTTTAATTGCAGGTTTGCTGGCCTGGATCGCCAGGTTTGCGTGTTTTGGTTATGGTAACGCAGCGAATTCTGAATGGATGTTTTATATCGGCATTCTCTTACATGGCGTATGCTTCGATTTCTTTTTTGTAAGCGGAATGATTTACACGGATTTGAAGGCTGGCGACAAGATCAAATCGCAGGCTCAGGGTCTTATTTCATTGGCCACCTATGGATTGGGAATGTACATCGGATCTGTAATTTCAGGCTATGTTAAGGCCACGTATACACAGGGAGCGGGTGACAACGCAGTAACCAATTGGACGGGCGTGTGGATGGTTCCGGCAGGAATCGCAGCTGCAGTGCTGGTGTTGTTCCTGCTGTTCTTTAAAGACAATACGAGGCCGAAATATAAGGATGAACCAATTGCTGTAGTGTAAGAACACCCGCCCGAACGTTCCGTTCGGAACGGGCGGGGATTGCAGATTGTGGATTGTGGATTTTTTCTACAATCAACAATCTCTAAAAATTAAACTTCTTAAATCAAATCATATGCAAAGAATTTCGATGCTGGGTTCCGGGTTTATCGGCAGGTTTTATGCCGATTCCCTTCAGGGCTACCGGAGCAAAGACAAGATTGTGAGTATTTACTCCCGGCGCGAGGAGAGCGCGAAAAAATTCGCTAAAGACTACAAGGTTGATCACTGGACAACAAATATGGAAGAATCGATATCGAGACCGGATGTAGATGTGGTTTGTATTTCGCTTCCAAACAATTTACACGAACAAGCCGTGTTGCTTTGTTGTAAACACAAAAAAGCGGTAATCACCACCAAGCCACTGGGTCGCACCGGCGAAGAGGCCAAGCGCATGCTGGAAGCCGTTGAAAAGGCCGGAATCTTCAACGGATATCTCGAAGATCTTGTGTACACACCCAAATTTTTGAAAGCCCACCAAAGTGTAAAGAATGGTGCACTGGGAAGAATCCTTTGGGCCAAATCGCGCGAGACGCATCCCGGCCCGCACTCAGATTGGTTCTGGGATATTGAGCAGGCGGGCGGTGGTTGCATCCTGGACCTGGGCTGTCATTGCGTGGAGATCACAAGAAGCTACATCGGAAAAGACATCCTGCCCATTGAGGTGATGTGCTGGGCCGACACACAGGTGAAGCCTATTGATGCTGAAGACCACGCCATCGGTTTGATCAAATATGAAAACGGCTCAATTGCGCAATTTGAAGTGAGCTGGACATTTCGGGGGGGACTTGACCTGCGTGATGAAGTGATGGGCACAGAGGGTACGATTTGGATCAACAGTTTCCTGCGCACGGGATTTGAAATGTTTACCACCGGCAAGGGTGCCGACTATGTTGCCGAAAAAGCAGAAAGCAACACCGGTTGGTTGTTCCCGGTGGGCGATGAACTGAACGAACTTGGATACAACCACATGTTCATGGATATGTTTGAATCCATCGAAAGTAAAAAACCGCCCAAAGAAACGTTCTACGATGGATACGTGGTGAACTGCGTCCTGGATGCAGCTTATCGCTCGGCGAAATCAAAACTTTGGGAACCGGTAAAACTGGACATCTGGAGAGGAAGGACTGGTGTTAGCAAAGACAGCCATCTTACAGAATACGATGCTGATCACTACCTGGTAAAAGAAGAAATGACGCATTACGGCGCTAAGAAAGTCATTTTGAAAAACAAGAAGACCAATAAGATCATCGAAAAAGTATTAGAATAAACAAAGTCGTCATGAGATTAATTTTTCAACGTTTACAACCCTGCATGTTGGCAGGGTTGTTTTTTTTGGCATCCTGCAAACAGGCGGAGCTAAAGAAAACCGTGGATTGGAGTGCGTTTGGCGGAGGAAAGGAAAACACCCATTATGTTGACTTTGCTGAGATCGACACCAGCAATATCGGTCAGCTAAAAGTTGCATGGGTGTATCATACGGGTGATGCCGACACGGCCAACCATTCGCAAATGCAATGCAACCCCATCATCGTTAACGGCGTGATGTACGCAACCAGTCCAACGCTTAAACTGGTTGCCGTTGATGCTTCGAATGGCAAGGAAAAATGGGTTTTCAATCCACGTGATTCCAACCAAAACAAGACGCGTGGTGATTTTATCATGAACAACAATCGCGGCGTCACGTATTGGGAATCGGGTGAAGACAAGCGAATATTTTTTGCCGCCGGGGCTTGGGTATATGCCATCGATGCGAACACAGGAAAGATGATTACATCGTTTGGCCGTGACGGGCGCATTGACCTGCATGAAGGTTTGGATCGGGATGTGCATGACCGGTACATCGCAGCAACATCGCCGGGCATTATATTTAAGGATCTCCTCATCATGGGTGCGCGCGTGGATGAAGGACCAACGGCGGCCCCTGGTCATATCCGGGCCTTTGATGTAAGAACCGGTGAAAGGAAATGGATTTTCCATACCATTCCACAACCCGGTGAGTTTGGGTATGATTCCTGGGAAGACAGCATCGCCTATAAAAATATTGGCGGCGTCAATTGTTGGTCGGGATTCAGCATGGATGAGAAAAGAGGAATTCTGTTTGTGCCACTGGGATCCGCCTCCTTTGATTTTTATGGCGGGAAGCGCAAGGGGAAGGGTTTATTTGCAAACTCATTGGTGGCGCTTGATGCTGCCACGGGAAAAAGGCTCTGGCATTATCAATACGTGCATCACGATGTTTGGGATCGGGACTTCCCTACCCCACCCGCTCTCGTAACGGTTATGCATAATGGACAAAAAGTAGATGCCGTGGCCCAACCTTCAAAGCTGGGCTTTGTGTATGTATTCAATCGCGAAACCGGCGAATCCCTGTTCCCGATCGACGAGGTGCCAGTACCCACCAACTCCGAACTGAAGGGCGAAAAGCTCTCGCCCACACAGCCGGTTCCGCAAAAGCCAAAGGCCCTCGTAAGACAATCGCTCACAGAGGCAGATCTCAATACGCTTGTTGCGGACTCATCTTACCAGGACATCAAAAAGCGATTTCAAACTTACAAGACGGGTAGCTTATTTACTCCGCCCTCATTTGAAGGCACGATTGTATTTCCCGGGTTTGATGGCGGGTTTGAGTGGGGCGGTCCTGGCTATGACCCTCAAAGAGGTTGGCTCATCGTGAATGCCAATGAAATGGTAAACATTCTTACGATGAAGGAAATGAAGAATGAGATTCCTAAAAAAGAAACAAGATTGCAGGCCGGCATGCGGCTATATGAATCAACCTGTATGGCCTGCCACGGTCCGGAGAGAAAAGGCGGTGGCAACTATCCAAGCCTGTTAGGTGCAGATAAAAAATATGATCCCACTCAATTTTCCCTGCTCGTTACCAACGGCCGAAGGATGATGCCAGCCTTCAAACAATTATCGCCCGCCGAGATACAGGCTATTGCTTCTTTCGTGTTGGAACAAAAGCAAGAACAGGCCTTGCCCTACAGGGGTCCGGTGAAGGCGTTGGATAGTTTTTTGAATCTTCCTTACGGAATGACGGGTTATATAAAGTTCATGACGAAGGATGGATACCCGGCATTGAGTCCGCCCTGGGGTACATTAAATGCCCTGGATTTAAACACCGGAGAATTGGTATGGAAGGTTACGCTTGGCGAATATCCTGAGTTCAAGGCGAAAGGCATCATCACAGGTACTGAAAATTATGGCGGACCCGTTGTGACGGCGGGTGGACTGGTCTTTATTGCGGCTACGCGTGACAGTAAGTTCCGGGCATTCCATTCGAGAACGGGTAAATTGCTTTGGGAAGCCGATTTGCCTGCGCCTGGTTTTGCAACACCGGCTGGCTATGTAGTAAACGGCAAGCAATTTGTAGTCATAGCCTGCGGTGGCGGCAAACTGGGAACCAATTCGGGAGATGCTTATGTTGCGTTTGCATTGCCCGAGAAAAACTAAACCGCCTGACAATTTTAATTTTGGTGCATGGTGGATGATCATACAGCTTTTATAGCAAGCGTGCCAAGGGCCTACGATGCCTACCTGGGCCCCATACTTTTTGAACCTTTTGCGCAGGATATGGCCGACCGGCTTCCCCCCAGTCCCGTCGAAAATGTGCTGGAACTCGCCTGTGGTACCGGGCGATATTCAAAATGGCTTAGAAAGAATTTGCCAAAAGACGCGAAGTTGGTTTGCTCTGACCTCAATCCTGATATGTTGACGATTGCGCAAGAGCAGATGATCGGGCAGGATGTGGAGTGGAAAGTGGTGGACATGCAGGCCATTTCATTTCCTGAACAATCCTTCGACCTGGTGACTTCCCAATTCGGCGTGATGTTTCCGCCAGACAAGCCAAGGGCTTTTGCAGAGGTTTTCCGGGTATTGAAGCCGGGTGGAACTTTTCTTTTTAATACCTGGGACAAAATCAAATACAACGGATTCACAGATATCGGAAACAAGATGATTCTGAAATTTTTTCCTGACAACGCCCCCGCATTTTATGAATCGCCCTTTAATTTATACAATGCAATCGAGGTAAGAGACCTTCTTGAAGGCGCTGGCTTCGCTGATGTGAAGATTACGATGGTAAGGAAAAAAGCAATTGCAGAATCTGTCGCGAATGGCGCAAAAGGATTTACTGAAGGGAATCCGGTTTATTTTGCCATCATGGATCGCGATCCTTCGCTGCTTCCCAAAATACAGGCTGAGATCGAAAGGGCGTTGATTGAATCTTTTGGCGAACACCCGATGGTGAGCCCGCTGCAGGCCTGGGTATTTGAGGCGGGGAAACAGTAGACAGTGGACAGTAGACAGTAGACAGTCGACAGTGGACAGTGGACAAGAAGGGTACGATATATTCTTAAAGGAACGCATTCTTCAACTCCGGTCCGTTGCCTTCGCCTTCGTCGCTGACAATGATTTTGTATTCTTCCCCGCTCTCATCCTGGTAATATAAAATGAATTTGTATTTCCCGGGTGTGCTGGTGCTGTAACCAGGTTTTGGATGCCCTGATAATTTCAGCGTTCCTCCCGAGATGACTTGTGAATTGCCGGTGATTTTAAATTCCAGGTGGCATTCTTCAGTGTTTTCAACCCGGCAGTGGTTGGCCCGGCCTTTCCCGGAATTCCTGATGATAATATGCTTGATCCCTTCCTTTCGCTCGTGTTTGTTGATGGATAGATAGGGTTGAAAGATTTCTCCCTGTTGATTGTTGCTTTCTTTGCTGGCAGTCTTACGCTTCCTGATGAGGAAAAGGGCGAGGATGATGGTGAGCACGGCGGCTGTCAGCAGTATCCAGCCAAAATGAATTTGCATCATGCGCGGCAAATTATTGCATTTTTTGGGGATTGGAGATAGGGTGTCTTAATGGGGTGGGTGGCTGGATTGCCTTCGGCGTTCCATTTCGTTATGATCAGCCCAAAGCCTCCGCACGCTTTTCCGCGTGCGGTCAATTTTTTTGTTCGCTTGGGCGAGCTTGCTCGCCACGCGCACAAAAAAATTGCCCCCGGCTTCGCCGGAGGCTTTGTGATCTCGATTGGATTCGAACCAATGACCTACAGCTTAGAAGGCTGCCGCTCTATCCAACTGAGCTACGAGACCGAACTAGATTTCAGATTGTGCCGGCCCGAACGTTCCGTTCGGAACGGGCGGGGATTGTTGATTGTGGATTGTAGATGGTCCAGCATCCAGTATCCAGCACTTAGTACTTAGTACTTAGTACTTAGTACTTAGTACTTTCAATCCCCCGATGCGCGGCGAAATTAAGAAAAATTCTACATTGCATCCCAATTGCATATGGATGTAAAAATCGAACCAGGCTGGAAAGAAGTGTTGAAAAATGAATTCACGAAACCCTATTTTCAACAGATCGTAACTTTTCTGAAGACTGAAAAGCTCGCGGGCAAAACCATCTATCCGCCCGGATCCCAGATTTTCTCCGCCTTTAATACTACGCCGTTCGACCGGCTAAAAGTCGTGCTCCTGGGCCAGGATCCATACCACGGAAAAGGACAGGCGCACGGCATGTGCTTTTCAGTACAAGATGGAATCCCGCCTCCACCATCGCTTATCAATATTTTCAAAGAAATTCAGACCGATATCGGTGTGGACATGCCCGCCAAATATGGCAATCTCACCCACTGGGCTGAACAGGGCGTGCTGCTGCTCAATGCCGCGCTTACCGTTCGCGCCTCCGAACCCCTCAGTCACGCTAAAATCGGTTGGACCGAATTCACCGACGCCGTCATCAAAAAGATTTCAGATTTAAAACAAGGAATTGTTTTTCTCTTGTGGGGGAAATTTGCACAGGAAAAGCAAATCCTCATCGATGAAACGAAACATCATGTGCTCAGGGCAGCACACCCCTCTCCTTTCTCGGTCGACAAGGGATTTTACGGCTGTAAGCATTTTTCCAAAACCAATCAAATTCTGCTTAGTGAAGGGCTGGATCCCATCGACTGGAAGATCTCCCTTCCCGTAAACCGGCCCGTATGAATTTTTTCAAAAAAATATTTGGCTTTATCTGGGCCGTCTGGGGACTCATCCTTTTCGCTTTGACGTCACTAATCGTCTGGGTCCCTCTCGCATTTACGAATTCGCAGCCAGAACCGAAACGCACTTATACTTTCATCCACATTGCAAGATGGTGGATGGGTCTTTACCTTCCCCTCATCGGCTGCCCGCTTCGTATCAAGGGCCGTGAGAATTTCAAAGCGGGAGAAAACTATGTGGTGGTTTGCAACCACAATTCGTTAATGGATGTGCCCGTTTCCTACCCGGGCATTCCAGGAGGAAATAAAACCATCGCGAAAGCGGAGATGGCAAAAACGCCCGTCTTTGGAATCATTTACCAGAGGGGATCTGTGTTGGTGGACAGAAAGAGTGATGCAAGCCGCAAAGACAGCTTTTCAAAAATGAAGTCTGTGTTGGACCTGGGATTGCACATGTGCATCTATCCGGAAGGCACACGCAACAAAACGAAAGAGCCGCTGGCGCCATTTCATGACGGCGCGTTCAAACTGAGTATCGATTCAGGTAAGTCGATCATCCCTGCGCTAATGTTTTATACAAAGACTGTTCTCCCGGCAGATAAAGGGTTCTATCTATGGCCCCACAGGCTGCATTTTCATTTTCTTCCGCCGGTATCACCCAAGGGCGAAACGGTTCAAAGCCTCAGGCAGAAAGTATTTGATCAGATGAAAGAATATTACACCACCCACCAGCCTTAATTATTGTCCGTAAAAATAACGGGTGCGATTGACGCGCAGGTCTCTCAACAATCCTGCTTTGGGATGGATTGCGATATTGAAGGAACGGTAGAGCCCCACCGGTGTAACGTTAATGGATAACTGCCAACAGTGCATTTCCCGACTGATGAACATATTCAATGTTTGGATCTTGTGCGTGCTGAAATCGTAATAACCATTGGCGCCCACCTTCCATTTCTCCGTCAGGTTGAAGTCGCCATTGACGCTGATATTGCTCGTGAATTCCGTGGTGAAGCCCGAGTAATCTGATTTGTAGAATTGCGAGAAATTTAAAGAGTAGTTGAGGGAGACACTCCAGGGTATATTGAAATCTGCAAACTCGGCGGGATTTCGCCTGATATAATCCATCTGGAGTTGCATCTGGTCCTGCGTAAGGTTATCATAGTTCTGGATCTCGTGCTGCTGCTCTTGCAGCGACTTCTTATCCTGATCCTTCTTCTTGCTTTCGAACCTGGTAGACATCGACAAGCCACCAGAAGTAATTCTTCCCAGCGAAAACTTGTCAGCATTCCATGCAAATTTATTTACACGGAATCCTGTCTTGGGATCATATTGATAAGGATCCATGGTCGCGTTGGCTGTGATGTTCACTTTATTGAAGAGGTTGCTTCGGGCGTAAAAGCTGATATTCGACAACTGGAATGAATCGGCCAGGAGGTTATAGCCACCGTTGAATCCGAAACCGTCGATGAGTTTCACTTTCTTGATCGCATTTTCACCGGTATCCTTTTTCGATCGCCATTTCATTTC
>Ga0157375_10000615_pt1 | contig 31619 bp, 54 predicted proteins | sample M35metaG_FD_115311 | JGI IMG/M metagenome (GOLD analysis project Ga0157375, IMG submission 115311) | Miscanthus rhizosphere microbial communities from Kellogg Biological Station, Michigan, USA - M3-5 metaG | ecosystem: Host-associated > Plants > Roots > Rhizosphere > Soil | place: USA: Michigan... | reverse complement strand
TCAACCACATTAACCTGGGTAAACCCCGATTGAAGGATCCCGTAATTGGAATTGTCTGCCAGACGGATTTGCAGCAACCCCGCGCTCACCCCAATGGCTGGAAATGAAGCGGTGGTGCCGCCAATTTGCAGAGCTGTCTGGCTGTTGGTCAGAACGAGGGCACCGGTCATCGTGTCGCCAGCTTTTAAAACGAAGAGCATATTGGTTCCCCCGCCGGCCAGTTGGCACATTAACGAGACCTTCACCGCCTGCATTGCCCCCGGCGGGATATAAGCCAGGATGCAATTGGCTTCCTGCAGGATCTCATCCACATCGCACGGCATAAGTCAGGGCGTCAAAATATCACAGAGGATCGCCAGCTTCACAGCGGCAAGTGCGCCCGGTGGAATGCACCCCAACAGGCAACTGGCTTGGGTGATTAACGCCTGCGGGTCGGTGGAAATGACCGTGCCGTCCCGAATGGCGCAGAGCAAAACGATTTCGACGTAGGGGGCCAAGCCGGTGCTAACCAGGCAGTCAAAGCAGCTGGATTGGGAAATGAGGGTTGCCGGGTCACAAGCCATAAATCAGGCAACCTTTCGGATGCCAACGGCGCTAATTTCCAGAACGGCGTTGGCGTTGGTGAATGGCCAGTAAAAGTTGAGCGTGTCCAGCACCCCGGTGGACTCGTCGAAGAGCCCGGCAATGGTTCCAACCGATGTGCCCACAATGCCCTGCTCGGCATCAGTGGCGCTGCCAGCAGTGGTATTGGTCGCTTCCATGAGGCGCCCTATCGAGTTTTGCTGCCTGGACAATTCCACCTCGGCAGCCGCATTGCTTATTTCCATGTGGGTGTAAGTCACAGAGGAAGCCGCGTTGAGATAAACCGGACGCCAGATGTTGTAAACCAGCGCCCCGTGATACCCCTCGGTGGCCGGCAGACAGTGGCCGCTGCCGCCCGCACCCAGCAAAGTGGTGGTGTTCACGCGCCGGGTCACAAACCGGAACGCCGTGGACATGTTGTAATAGTTGATCAGCGTGCCGGCGGTGAAGGTGACGCCGTCGCCAGCGCCAGAGCCCCACCGCAAGCCGATGAAGTTTGCGCAAGTCGCGCTGGCCCCCATGTTGGTGGTTCCAGAGCAAATGCCCAAAAGAGGATCGGCAGCGGTCAGGTTGAAAGACGCCGAGCCGTTCAAGCGCCAAAGAACAGCGAGCTTTAGGCGGGACCACTTGTTTCCCCACGGCATCCGGCGACCGAACTGGCCATTGGAAATTTGCAGGGCCTGAAAAGCGCGCCCGTCGACGGCAGTGCGGGCCACAATGGTGCCGCCTGTAATCACCCCAGTGTTGCCGGCCCACCCGCTGCCGGCGTTCAAGCTGGCCACCGCGCCCACGGCGTAGCCAGAAAAATCGTCCACAGCCAGATCATCGACAACAACGCCATTGGCCAAACTGCGCAATTGAACGGCGGTGCAACTACCGGACGCCGAAGATTGGTCCAACTCAAACTGGGCAGAGTCCAAAATTGAGGTGACCGCGGTTAGTTGGGGAATGGTTTTGTTGGCCATAGTTCAATGCCAGATCCGCAGGTCACCCGCTTCCGTCGAACGAATGTCGGCCAATTCCGTAATACGGAAATCACCCGACACGAAGCCGCCACCCTCAGCCACGTCGGCCAGAGCGCCAATGGTCGCTGAGGTCAGTTGCCCGGGCGAGAGCGCCAGGAACTGTGTGGCCTGGGCAAGCAGCGTGTTTGGGTCACAACTCATCGTCGGTAAAGAGGGTAGGCAATCACCCCGCCAGGCGAGTTGGTAATCTGCGTGGCCCCTATGTCTGGAAAGCTGGTGGTGCCAACAAATAACGGACCCGCGTTCGCAAGAAAACGCCCACGCGCAGTACCTAACAACGTCGTCACGGTGTTGGTTTTGGTGAAGTTCCCCCCAGCCGCATCCACCCATGGGCTGACATCAGCAGCCAGTCCGATGCTTCCGATTTCCTCAAGCGTCGTGCCCGGCAAAATGTTGGCGCTGCCATTGCCATTAGTCGCCGTCGTGCCGGTTCCGAACGCGCAATTGATGACTGCGCCATTACGCACCAGGCTACCCGAAGAGTTGATGGCGAAAGCCCCGGCTAAACCGGCCCCGTTCCTCAGAAAAGTGCAATTCTCGATATTGACCAACGTCCCGGCAGCGCCAGTAAGGTTTATGCCATTGGTGCCATTGGTGTAGAAATCGCAGCCATAAATAATCACCCCAGTGGACGAGCTAGCTGTCACCCCATCGCGGCCATTGTTGGCGGCAATGCAGTCCTGCAATGTAACCCCTGAAGAAATCACGAACCCGCTGGTTCCTGTCCCGGTATTGCCTTGCGCCACACAGCGTCTTGCCACAGTTCCGGCTGCCAAAAGCGAATACGCGCCCTGAGTAGCATTGACCGCATTGCAGCCCTGTGCCTCACATTCTTCAATCACCGCAATTTGATTCACTTGCAAGCCGACCCCACGAGAAGAGGAAAACAAGCACCCCCTAACGTAGCCTTCATTTCCAGCCATGGTGAGCAAAACAGCGTTTCCACTTATTCCGTTGCGCGTAAACCCCAAATCCACCACGTCAATGTTGTTCCCATTAATGGTGCACATGGCAAAACCAACCCCGTTACCGGTATTAATAAAGTAACTAAATCCACCGTCCCCGGCATTGGTCCCATAACCCTGGAACCGAATTGGCCCGTTGCTGTTCTGCACAAAATTTGTGCAACTGTTGAAATCGAAATTCTTGAAGTTTACCCGTGGCACATCCGTGGCCAAGTTGGTCATCAGATTGTTCACCAAACTGAACGGGAATGCGTCAGAGTTCGCACCACCCACCCAGGGCCCTTGCCACGCACCGCCCACCCGAATGCTGCGCGTCCCCGTCCCGTCCGCCGGCGCTGTGCCTGTCTTGATGGTCGTACTGACTGTGATCGTGTCGGCACCGTCGTTTACGGTCGTAATGCGCCCAATGAACGCTGCCGTGGTCGCCCCATCCACGTAGACGCTGGCCCACATCCCGGCGGTGACAGCGGACAGGTCGGAACCCGCCTTGGTGTAAACCCCAGTGGCCGCAACCCAGTCCCCGGCGGTAGTGCTGAACAGCGGCGTCGCGTTGGTGGTAGAACCGGCATTCACGTTCGTGCCGCCAGAGTTTGCATAGAACTCGGTGAAAGCGCCTCGGGCGCTCACGCACACTAACAACAGCAGCAGGGCAAAAATGGTCCTCATCGGTAAAAGGCGGCAACAGTGACGTCTATGTTGGTGTTCCAACTGTCGAAGGCGACCTGGTAAGTCACCCCGTTGGTGAGCGTCGTCCAGAGCGTTGACCCCTGGTTTGTCCCCAGGCTGATACTGAACTGTGAGCCGCTCGGCCACACCACCGTCCGGTTGACCAACTGCGGAACCAGCTTCCATTTCACCAGCATGTTCTGGCCGGCGGCGAATCCGGTGAAGTTGGTGATCGAAATGTTGTTGGTGAGGAAAATTTCCCGGGTAAGCGTCGTCTGAAAGTTGACGGTCAGATTGGAATTGGCCGTTGAGTTGGTGGCCACGAAATCCGACGTGGAAAAGTAGTAACCGGTGTCGATGATGATCGCGCCACTGGGCGGATTACTGCGAATGGTCGCGCCATTGGTGCCGACAAAAGAGGTGTAAGCAGGGTTGGCCGCGAAGGATGGCAGCGCCAGTCCAACAAGAGCCAAAACGAATAAGAGAGTTTTCATACCCATGTTTGTGAGGGGACGTCCCACTGCAGAAGTGAACCCCCGCCAACCGGATAGTCCAGCGCCGGTAAGGTCGGATCATCGGGTGCCGCCGGGGAACGGCCCTGAGTAATTTGACTGCCACCGCCCCCGCCAACGCCCCCCTGCTCTATCAACGCGCACAGAAGGGCAATCTCAACGGCTAAAAGCGCCCCGGGCGGAACGCATGCTTCGATGCACTTGGCATCGTTCAACAACGTGTTTGGATCGCACGCCATGACTTCACGTCATCATCTCGTCTTCGGGGGCGGTTTCCCCTTCGGCCATTTCTTCTTCGCTTTCGGACTTTTCCTCGTCCTTGTAAACGCATTTTATCGAGCACTCGTCCTCGTAAACCTGCACGATCTCGACTTCCTCACGCCCGCCAGGCTTGGGCTCGTTTTTGAAAAAGCTCTTTGGAACCAGGGCAAGATTCTCTTCGGTCTCGTCGGCTTTCTCGGGCGTCTGGTCCATCGGGGTGCTGCCAGAAGTGGAAGGGGAACTCTCGTCGTTGTCCATGTAGTCAGGCATAAGAATCTTTCGATTGAAGTGCAAGGATGGTCGCCGTCCGCGCCACTTCGGACGGCGACCGACCCTATAACTGCACCCGACAAATTACGGACAGTTCGTGTTGCAGCTATCGTACGTCTGGGTGGGGTAACCAGGATCGCTGCTGCAGTTGCTGATCTCAGGCACGCAGAACGGCTCGCCGCGGTGGAAGAACACGTTCAAGAACTCGGTGTAGAGCGGGCGAATCGCCAATTTGAAATCGGCAATGAACTGGCCCTTGTTCCGGCGCTTATTCTCAACCACGCACCCGTCCGAGCCGGTGCCAAGGTTGTCCATGACGAATTGCCACTTGCCGCCGAAGTTACGGCTCGAGAAGGGCATTTCCGGGTTGACCGGCGTCGCATCGGCAACCAGCGCCTCGAGCGCCATTTTGTGCCAGATGTAGCTGATCCGGAACTGGGCATTGTCGAAGTCCGAATTCTCAATGGACCCCAACCCCGGGGCACCGCCCGCACCGCTGGTGATCTGATTCTTGTAGGGCAGCACCACCTGATACCGGTAGCGGTTGGGGGCCGAAGCCGCGCCAAGGTCGCGCACGAAGTTGAAGCGCAGTCCCATGGGATCCACGCGCACCATGAAATTGCCGATTTGGCCGCTGAACCCATAACGCCAGTAGGCGTTGGCGCTGTCCCACTGGGTGAAACGCCAGTTGGCTGCCACCGAGGGCGTGCCGCCGTTGCCCGTCTGGCCGCCAAGCTTGTCCAATTCCCAGCAGGTGGAAATATCGGTGACCAACTCAATGAACGGGGCCGTCTCTTTGAACGGATTCTTGCCGCCGTAACCGCGGCGCATGAGCGGCTCAAAGCGGCTCTGCAACATTTGGGGAACCAGCTTGAACACCTGATTTGGATTGGCCGAGCAGTCGAAGAAGCGTTCCTCATCGCCCACGAGTGACCATGCAAAGGTGAACTCGGTCATGGTCCTGTTGGCGATAAACCGCTTGTCCGCATGAGTGATTGCCCGCTTGCGCAGGAAATTGCTCATGATGTCCGTGGTGGCCGGACGCAGGATGTCAGAAATGATCTGGCGGAAATGTTCCTGAGCCTTCGTAACGTGCATGTCCTGGTCGAAGCACAGAAGCGGCGTCTGCCAGCTTTGTTCTTCCAGGTAGTAGGTGATCCGAGTCGCGCCCCAGCCGATGCAATACTCAGTCTTATCGCACGGCGTTCCCACGCAGGAAGCGTAAGCGGTCCGATTCCAGGTCTTGGTGGTGTTGGGGAAAACGTGACGGAACCGGTCGAGGGTATGCTCAACCCCGCTGTAAGACTCGAAGGTGCCCGTTTTGACGTTCAGGATCCAAGAGTCAGTGGGCCGGATGTCCGAGAGGATCAGTTTGTCGTAAACCGGCTGTTGGTCCACGAGGTATTGCGCGAACTTCGTACACGAGACGACGGATGCCATAAAAGCTTCAGTGACACAAAAGTGAATAACTCGGGCGGTAACCGCGCAAAGCACAACGCCTGCACGTAGTAATTGCCCGTGGGGTGTGTCAGAAGCTGTTCAGAGCTTCAGAAGTCGGCCACTTTCCTCACCTTCAAAGAGGCTCAAGCCGAAGTCGGCGGGCTTTTTGGACCATGCCCACGACTATGCTGGTGGCGCACTGTTACGCCAGTTTGGTCGAAAGTGTCAAGAGGCCAGTTTTGCCAGTCCAGCCAGGGCGCCTTCCATGGTGTCCGCAAAACCCTCGCCATTTTCTGTCCGGCGCGGCTCGCCATTGGTCGGTTCACTGCCCTGAAATTCCTCGAGCGATTTCTTCAGCGTCTCAATTTCCGCCCGAAGCGCCTTGTTCTCGTAATTGAGCACGGTGAAGCCAATGGCCCGGCTGCGCAGGGCGGCGTGGCGCCGGATGATCTGCTGGCGTTCCTCTTCCGTTTTGGCTTGGTTGGCGTTGAGGTGGAAGGTTTCGTCGATGAATTTGATGGCGCGCTCGAGCTTCTCATTGCGCTCGGTCTCACCTTCGATGGGTCGCAGGTACTCGTACTTTTCTGTGATCTCGCGGTTGGCGTCTTCCCAGAGCTTGGCCATGTTTTTGCGGTTGGTCAGTTCCCTGGCTTGCTGCTCGAGGGTGAGTTGCTTCTCGCGGTCCCCGCCGTTTTTACGGGCGTCTTCCAGAGCGGTGCTCTGTTTGTCGGACAGATCCTTGAGCTTGTCCCGGTGGTTCATGACCGCCGAGGCAGCTTTGCCGAACCATTCCTCGGCTTGGTCCCATGCTTCGCCAAGGGGCATGTTCGCCAGCCTGAGCATGTCCGCGCTGGTAGCCTGGCGGGTGGACCCATCGGCGTTGGTCACCGTCAACTCACTCAATTCAGAGAGCGCCCGGCGCCATGCGTGTTCGTAGGGCTTTTTATACGTCTCTTCGAAGTCTTTGCTCTTGGCGTAATTGACATGGCGGATCTCTTCTTCCAATTCCTTGTTGCGCGCTTCCAGGGTGCTGAACCGTTCGATGTGTTCCTTGGGCAACTCGCCGCTTTTCTGGGCCGAACGCGCTTCCTGCAGTTCCTTTTCAGCGCGAATCGCCCGGGCCTTGAATTGGTCCAACAGCGTCCACGGGCTGGGCCGCTTGCCGTCCGGCTTGGCCGGCGGGGTCGTATCTTCCGGCGCCGGCGTGCCTTCACCCTCTGGGGTGGTGGGTTCTTCGGCTTCCGGATCGGCCAGTCCTTCCGATCCATCCAGCTTGGCCGCCGGTGGCGCCGGTGCTGGTTTGGCCGCAGGCTTGGCAGCGGGCGCGGGTTTTGCGGCCGGTTTTGCTGCTGCCGCCGGTTTGGCAGGTTTTGCCGGCGCGGCGGGTTTTTCCGGTTCCCGGCCAGGAAGTTCGCCCTCATGGGTGAACCGCTCGAGGTCGGCAAAAGATTGGTCGAACGGGTTGGTGACCGGTGCCGGCGCGGAAGGGGCGGCAGCGGCGGCGGTTTTGGCGGGTGCGGGGGTAGCGGTGGACGGCGGTGGGGCAGCGGCGGCTGGCATAGGTTTACAACTTGTGGTCTAGGTTGGCGGACGGGCGAGTGACCGGCGGGGCGGCGGTCTCGCCAATATTGAGCAGGTGATTGATGAATTCCCGCGCACCCTCAATGCGGTGGAAGCTGGCGGCGGCTTTCTGCGGGTCGTCAGTGGGCAGCAACGTCAGCGCATATTCAACCAGCGCAGACTCGAGCGCGCTGCGGAAGGAATCACTGACAACCAGTTCGCGGTGGACCCGCAGGGTTTGTGCCGCGTCTTGGAACTTTTTGCGCGGGGTCAATACCATTGGCGCGAGTCTTCTCTCTTGAATGGCATTTAATCAAGGCTTTTGCTTGGGCGGCTTATGAGAGGCGGCAATGCGGTCGCGCCGGATGCTGGCCGCCGTTTCGATGTCTTTGGCCGCCAAATCAGCCTGATGCGTCCGCCGCTCTTTCTGCAGGTCAAGCTGGTGTTGTTCCTGTTTGCGCTTCTCATCCATTTCCCACTGCACCTGCCGCTGGGCGGTGCGCTGCGCGTGTGACTGTGCCGCATTTTTGGCTTTGACGTCGGCTTGAATGAGGATCGCCTTAATCTTTGCCGCGTCCTTCGGATCCAATCCGCCCTGGCCGTTGCCGTTGGCTTGTGCTTCCTTGGCTTGCTGCGCCAGGCGCTGGGCAAAGCCCTTCAGCAGGTTCATAAGCTTGCCCAAGTCATCTGAGTAGGCGCGCACCCGCTGCTGTTGCCCTTTGTCCTGGGCCAGAATTTGGATTTGCTCGCCAATCGTCTGGCCGACCGTCTGCAAGCCGATCAGTTGTTCGGGGGTGGCCATGTTGCCGTTCTGCTCAATGCGCTGGATCATCATGGCCATTTCGGCCAGCAGCGTCTCGGCCACTTCCACCCGGTTATCGTTAATCCCGAATTTGACCGGCAACCCCAGCATGAGCGAGCCCATGGCCACCATAGCCTTCTGCCGCGAGGTGGTGAGCGGGTTGGCTTCTTCCGGAACCAGCGTTTCGGTCAGGCCCGGGTCATCGGTCACCGCCAGGGTGGACACACGCAGGATCTCGCGCTGGCTTTGGGGATCGTAGAACTGCCGCCATTCCATGAGTTGCTGGGCAATGGCTTGTTCCATGGTCTTGTTGCCAGAACCCATCACGCGCTCGGGCTCGAGTTCCCAACATTCGGCACTCAACAGTTTCTCGGGCACCCCGCGTTTCAGGCAATTGAGACGAAACGTGCGAACATCCATGTCCCGGGAATTCTTGATGCAGAACCGGCGGAAGATCTCGTAATACTCATATTCCTGATATTGGTAAGCCTGGTTGAATCCCGCCGAAATGAGCGCGGTGGTGGCGTTGAGTTCAGCCTGAATTTGGAAGGCGGTCTTTTCGACGTCCGGGTTGGTTTTGCCCTGGCTTTGGACATAGGAAGAACTGTTCTGGTTGATTACCTGCTGATTCTGGGCCAGCCCCAATTCCGCCAACTGGGCGTTGACCTGCCAGCGTTCGGCGGGGGCAAGAAACTGCACCGTCTCGTCAATGATCCCGCGGCTGATCAGGTTAATTTTGAGCGCCCGCTCGGCGTCGTCCATCGACTTGACCCGCATATACATCATGAGCGCCTCGAACACAGCCTCGTTGAATTTGCACCGCAGCCGGTTTTGCAGGTGGCACACGGCGTAGAGCAGGAACCCCAAGGAACGCACGCTGTGATAGCGGAAGGGGGCGACGGCGGACAGGTCGGCAAATTGGAAGGAAACGATCTCGGAAAGCTTGCTGGCGTATTTGCGATCCCCCGGGTTGTAGAGCCACTGGTTGGACCCGCCGATTTTGTTCTTGTCCGGCACCACCCCGCCAACGCCCGGCGTCCCGTATTGGTCGAGCACGATCCGCCGGTTCCAGCCGCTCACCTTTTTAGAATCATTCCAAAAATAGAAATCCCAGGTGTCGATGGTGGGCACGGCGTCGGAAGCGTAGAGACCAGAATCCTGCTTTATCCGCTCTTCCATTTTTTCCGGTGACCACACTTCCGGCCACGTTGTCCCTGAAAGTTTGGCCGTCTCTTCGTCGACCCACTTGAGGCAGGCGTTGACGTTGTCCATTTGCCACGCCTTGTCCACGTTGGGCCCGTGGGTCAGCCGGTAAAGTTCCTCGCCAGTGTAAGAGCGGAAGATGGCGTAGAACGGCAAATTCTTCATCGTCAGCAGGGTGTTGGACGGGATCATGACGTCCTCGATACCCACGCAATCGGGGCACCAACCCTGCCGCGTTTCCCATGCGCTTGGCCCAATGCCGTGAAGAACCAATTGGGCGAACTTCGACCGCTGCGTTTCAAAGTAGTACGGGCACCGCTTCATAATGCGGTTGATCTCTTTGGTCACAATGGACCCGTATTTCTGGCGGCGGTGAGATGGGCCGTAATCAGTGCGGGCGGTGAAGAAAGCACCGGGTTTTTGGAAGGCGTTGGCGAACTGGCTGCGGGCGTCATGGGCCAGCTTCGTGCCCTCGAGGCTGTTGACGTTGATCGCAATGTTGTTCTGCTGCTCTTCCTCGGCGGTGTAAGGCGGGGCGCCGTTGAAGAGGTCGTTTATGCGGGCGCGGTTGCGGGCGCGGGGGTAATCAGCCAGACGCATTTGCCAAACCAGCTGCTCGACCACTGACGCGGTAGAAAATTGCATGCCAGCGCGGACGCTATTCCGGCGGCTTTGCTACGTCAACGCCGGCGGGAAACCCATTTGGGCGTAAAAGCAGTCAGGCGGCACAACGACGACGTGCGGCATTTTCCGGTCACCGTGCTTGGGGTGGAAGATCGGGCGCATTGCGGTGATGTCGAAGAAATTTCGGAAACACCGGTGGTAGAAGAACCCCAGCATCCAATTATCCCACAGCTGATGGCCCAAGCGGAAGCCGGTGGGGATTTCCTTGTAAGCCTCATTCCACGCCTGCGGCAGCGCGGCAAAGAAGTCCGCGCCCCAATCCACCACCCTGGCGGCGTCGTAGTTTTCGGTGGCTGGATCAAACTCATAGCGCCGGCTGGTAAGAGCCATGGCCCCCTTGGTCCAGCCTAAGTTGAGCATGTGCTTCAGGGCGTCTGAAACGACAATGTCCGCGTTGAGAATGCAGGTGGGATCGGCTTGGCATCGGGCGACCATGACGAGCAGGGAAATGTGCGGCCACTCTTCGCACTCAACGAACTCGGTTTTGGGCGTGGCCAGCCGCTTGTCGTGGGAACCGAAGAGGATGATTTTGTCGAAGACTTCGTCCCAGGAACGCTTGGCCCGAAGTTGGTTGGCGGCTACCTCAGGCGAGGCGTCCAGGGGGCGGAAGCTCGAGATTGCTACGAGCCGAGGGTGGGTGACTTGAAACATGCATTCACTTGGCGGAACGGAACGCCTCAAAGTGGTGTTCCAACAGATTACCCCTGGCCAACTGTCGAGCTAAGAGTTTTGCAAAGTACGATTCAAGGGTGTCCCACCACTTATGGGCGTTGTAAGTCATGCAGGGCCACATAACGGATCGGGTTTAATCATCCAAATGACGAAGTTTCCAATTCTGGCGTCGGCGCCGTTGAAGTCGCGGCGGAAAGCCAGCAGTTCGGCGGGCGTCATATCCTTCATCACGTTTCGCTCGGCCATTTCGATGGCGCAATCGAGGTGCTGGCGTAAAAGTTTCAGGTCAGAAAGGATCATTGATGCATCCGTTCCTCGTCTTCCGGTGTTGGTATCCATTGTTTCACCACCACGGCTTGTTTCAGTTCCGGGGCGAAGTGCTCAATTAAACACTGACGAGAGCAAAAATGGAAAATCTCATTTCGGTAGGCGACGATATACCACGGTAAAGCGTCGTAAGCGCGCCCGCATTTAACGCAGTTCATACCAGCACGTTGTAAGACTTGTTGATTATATCCTGTGCCCACGGTGCCGAGTGCTCGCCGGTGTAACCTGGCGCGCAGGACCACGCGGCCCCCTTGTCCCCCGACTGCAACCCGCACCGGGCGTAGTTCTTGGCGTTTTTTGCGGCCGTGTAAGCCGCCCCCATATAGCGGTAATGCAAGAGCTTGATCCAGGGCAGGTAACTCACCACCGGCGCGCAGTTCTCGAGAGCGTGCTTGCCGCGCACCCAGTTGATCTGAATGTCGGGCTGGAACACCACCGGCTTTGAGTAAACCGGCGCCGGCACCCCCATGGGGTTAATTTCCCAAATCTGGCGACCATCGTCCTTAGGCAACCCGTCCCCGGCCATGTTGAAACCCTCGGTGCGTATCACCTGCACCTTCTGGCCCTTTTGGAAATCGAGCATGTCCCGCATGTTGACGGCGTAAAGAAACTCGTCGGGGTCCACGATCATGACCCAGTCAAAATTACCGCGGGCCTTGGGATACCATTCCTGCCAGTGGGCCAGGAACAAATCCTCGTCAATGCCGGTGCGGTGCGGCCAGTCCCGCAGCATGACCCGTGGGTGAGATTGCAGCATGGCCCGGGTGCCGTCGGTCGAGTTATCGTCCCACACGGAAATTTCGTCGGCGAACTGGCTGTAGTGCCGCAGGAAGAAGGGCAGCACGTCCGCGCAGTTGTAGGTGATGGCAAAGACTATGATTCTCATGGCGCAATCTTCGCGCAAATCCCCCGCAGGTCGCTCGCGCCGTTGCCGTGATAGAGGCACGGTTCCTGGCCGGTGTCGGTGGTGCGCGGGCGCGGTCCGCTCATGTCGAGGAAGTCCAGCGAGTTGATATTGCAGCAAAAGCAAATTGAGCAGGTTGTATCCAGAGCGATGGGATGGCGCTTGGACAGGAACATATCCACCAAGATCTGTTGGTCGTCCTTCTCGCGCTTGGCGGCGGTGGCGGCTAGTTCCTCGGTGAAGGGGACAGCGGCTTCCGAGGTGGCAATCCACATGCCAGCGTTGAGATAGCGGCAGCGGTCGGGGCACGGCGGGTAAAGGCCAGCCTGGTTGATGTCCGGCCAGCAGTAGCACTCGGCAGCGCACACAATGGGGGAATTGAGCCGCTCGAACTTGCGCATGATCTCGTCCATGCCGGTGCCAAAGACGACGTCGTACGAATCGGTGAAAACGAAGTGGCTGTACTTGTCCTTGTTCTCGCGCACGAAACGCGCCTGCCCCTCGCTCTTCTTGTACCAGGGGATCTGCCGCCAGTCCCCGCCGCCTTCCCAGTCGGTGTGGTCGAAGTTTTGCGGCTCGAGACCGTTGCGCTTGCAGGTATCGAAGAACGCCAGCAGGTATTTTTTTGGGGTGGGGCCCCAGGTGGAAACGAGGACAGGATTCATGATTTGGCCATTTCGGTGTAAACGGAACCAGGGACTATCGCCACTTGTTCCTTCAACAGTTCCACCGTGTTTTGGAACGCTCGCTGCAACAATTCGTCGGACAGTTTTAGTTCGTAAACGCTACCGCTACGAGCCATGCCGGCCATAACGCAATCGGCAATGTGCTCGAGCACGTCCAGCAGGTTGACGTCCGGGGGCACGCCGTCCGCTATGTTGAGGTGATGCCGATGAATCCTGCGGTGATTGTCCCACCAGCCGGTTTGCTTGAATCCTGTCACGAAGTCGTGATGAAACCAGTCAATCGCCGTGAGCTTGTCCCAATCGTGCCGCCCGGCGGCTTCGGTAAGTTGGGTCTGAAAAAATGCGATCGCCTTCACCACGTCGCCAATGTGCTCGCGACTTGAGTTGAGCAGTTCCTCTTTGTTGATGTTGGCAAAGTCGCAAGTGCGCGTGTCGGCGGTGGGGGATTTGTTGACGTAGATCATATTACGTGGGGCAGGTTGCGACTCATTACTTCCAAAAACCAGTCAACTGAGTGGTGTCCGACATAATCCGGCGCTGTGTTTGTCCCCAGATGGGCGCGCCGGCAGTGGTCGGGCACCCTGGCCCAATTGCGGGCGTGCCGCCAGCGCACGTATTCGGCACCGAGGCCACGGTAGTGCAAGAGCTTGATATCACACCCCGGGCTCGAGCGCGGACTGAACTTGGTGAAGTCCGGCCCGTGCCGACCCATGGTCCAGTGAATGTGCACCCGGAATATGGCCGGCTTGTTCCACACGTCATCGACCACCCCGGCTTTGACCTGCTCGTAAATCTGGCCCGTGGTGTTGGGGAACTCGCGTGAGAACATGGTGTAACCGCGGATCTGCGGCACCTCAACCCCGTCGCGCAGGTAGGTGGCCAACAGTTCGAGCATGTTCTCATGGTAGAGAAATTCGTCGGCGTCGACCCAGATCACCCACTCAGCGTTGCAGCGCGCCTCTTTCCACGCCTCGTGGGCGAAGTCCAGAAACGCCTGATCATCCAAGCCCGTGGTGCCCGGCCAGTCCCGCAGTTCAGCTTTGGGGCACGAACGGATAAGCTCGCGGGTGCCGTCTGTAGACTGGTCGTCGAAGAAAATCATTTTATCGCACCACGCCGAGTAATGGCGCAGGAAATAGGGCATGAGCGGTGCCTCGTCCCGACAAATGCAGAAGAGCCAAATGGGCATGCTCATGCCAATGCAGCAGCCACGCCCGCCTCAGCTTCCCACTCGTCCTGGTTTTTATTCTGGTGCCAAGCAATTGAGTCGCCGGTGGCCCCCGAACAAATCTTGCACGATTCCAGCGGGTGACGCCGCCCCAAGAACACCTTCAACCGCTCGTCGGTCATTCCGGCAATCTCGAGGCCGTCCACCGTCGCCGAAATGTCCTTCCACTTCTCGGCTCGCCGCATGAACTGCTCGGGCCAGAACGTCGAGAGCGGGCACAGGTAGAAAAACCCCTCGTGAATGGTCAGGCAGCGATTCCACGGGCAACCGTGGTAAGTCCGACCGTCCGGCACAGCGCGGAACACCGGTTTGAACCCGTTGATTTCCTGCGGGCGCACGAAGAATCCCCACGCTTGAGCCTTTTCCTGCACCCACGGGACAATGGACGGGTCGAGGTCAGGATAGCACGACATGCGCAGTTCCATTTTGCGCGTGGTAAGCATTTCCCAAAAGTCGTCCTTCATTTGCTTGAGCAACTTGCCGTTGGTGAGCACCCCGCACTGTTTGGCAATGCCGCTGTCGTAGCACAGCGATAGAAGTTCGGTGACCTTGGGGTGAAGCAGCGGCTCACCGCCCTGAACGAAGAGCAGTTTTGTGCGCAGGTGGCCCTTCATGACGTCGAGGTCACGCTTGAGCACCGCCGGGTCCATGAAATATTTCTCGGTGAACTTGGTCGAGGCGTGATTGCATGCCACGCAGGCGTTCGTGCAGTGGCGCACGGCGTTAATTTCACAGCCGTAGTCAGTTTCGATCATAAAATGCTCGGGTTTTCCTCGATGAAATCGTAGAACTTCTGATCGTCAAACACGATCTCGAAACGGCCAGCCTGTCCGGCATCATAAAGCGCCTGACTGAACACGGCGAAATCGCAAGCGTCCATGTCAAAAGAACCGCACTTGCGCCATGGCTTTCCGTAACCGTTACACAACAGGACAGCTTTCACCCGTCCACCGCAGCCGCAAATGAACTTTTCATCGGACTCTTCCTTTGGCATGTAAGGAATGCACTCAGTCACCACCAGTTTGAAATGATACCCGATTAGAATCATACCCGCAAAATTCCCAAGCCACCGTGCGGGATCACACCCTTAAACGCAGCGTGCTCGGCGGTGGCAATAATTTCCTGTTTGGTGCCCTTCAGTTCATTCCAGAAGCGGGTGACCTGCACGCAGTCAGGCTGAACGCCGTGGGGCCCAATGTTGGCCAGCGGGTTGATATCGTGGAACACGATCCAGCCGCCGTGACGCACGAGCGGTTCCCACAGTTCAAATTCCTTCACGATCTGCTCGTAGTAATGGCCGTCGTCGATGAAGAGCAGGTCAATGGGCCCACCCAACATCGCCATGACATGCGTCACGCATTCCGGCGTGGTGGCGTCGTCGAGCAGGTAAGTCAGGCAGTTACCGAATTTGCCAGCATCGGCGGTCCCGTAATCCTGCACGTCGATGGAAACGGTTTGAGTCGATGTGACTTGCGAGAGCAGCGCGCCGGTGAACCCGCGGTAGGTGCCAAGCTCGACGGTGCGCGCCGGCTTCAATTCGTCGACAACCAACTGCAGGAAGGTCCGCATTTCCCATTCGTGCTGCTGAATGTTGGGCAGGTTGGCGTCCGAAAAGACGGCTTGCAGCACGCCCTCGGCATAGGTGGGAAGTGAGTTCATTTTTTAATCGCCAGAGCTTTTTCGCCTTCGACCAAAACAGGTTCAACGGCGTAAGTTCCCATGAATCGGTTCCAGTCAGCCACGACGCCGGGAAAATAGTTAGTCAAATCGTCCACCAACATTCCACCGCCGGGCCCAAGCAGATCCCAGTAAGCTTCGTAGTCGCGGAACACGTCACCCTGCTCATGGCTGGCGTCGACGTAAATCAGATTTGGCACCAATCCAAGCCACTTGATCACGCGGGCTGCCCCAATCGAGTCCATGGCGAAGGGGATAATCACGTCCTGGCAATTGTTGGCAATGATGTTGGCCACGAACTTGTAATAGAAGTCGGGGCGCCCGAAGTGCATGCGGATCTTTTCCCGTGCCCCCTTCCAGTGGTCGAATCCGGCGTACCAGGTATCGACGCAGAGAATGACGCAATCCCGGTTTTGCTTTTTGAGCAGTTGGGCCATGAAAATGGCGCTCTCACCCACGAAGCTGCCAACCTCGATAATGAAAGCGGGGTTGGTGGCGTTAATGGCTTTGGCGAAAATCTCGCGCATGGCGCCGTGGTCCCCATACCAGGTGCCGGCCCACTCGGCGGCAGGGAATCCGGTGTAGGGGTTTTTGCCTTCGTGGATCTTATCCAGCAAGAGTTGAAAGGGTGTCATCGCAAGTTTCCGTTTCGTGGTGTTTTTGACAGGGACGGTTCCCAGAGGTTGCAGGCGGGCATTTTGAGCACAATGTCAGAGGTGATCGAGTTGGACCAGTTGTCGCGGTTTAGTCCGCATTTGTAAAACCGCTTGCTGTTGGCCCGCAGCTTCACCCGATGCTCGCAGGTTTTGCACGTCTCACCCTTGGGCCCGGTGCCCGGGGTGTGGGCGTAGCCCTTGGGATCGTTCTTGCTGAAGACGTAGTCAACCTGCTCGACCCCGAACAGGTCTATGAAGCGGTGTTCGATCACGGCTTTGTTTCTGGCGTTTGGAATTCGTAATTCATTTTGGCACCGTCGTGGTAAACCTCGATAATGATGCGACCAGTCTGCCCATTGATACTAATAGCTTCGACTTCGCATTGTTTCGGGACAGCGTCCAACATGGCGGCAAGAATTCCCGGCAACGGCCTATGTGGGCCGAGAGCTTGATTGTAAGACTGCGTGTCGCTCACAGTTTCAATCCGTCGGCAGCGCCAGTTGATCGAGTTGCTTCTCTGTTTCGCTGAGTGTTTTTTTGGCGTCAGCTACGGCCGCCTCTTGTGTTTTGCCGACGCCCACACATATCCCTATGTATTTGTCGCCAGCCTCTGGCTCTGCCCAAACGCAGAAATCTTGGCCGTCGTGGTAAAGTTGATAGACCATATCACAGCAATTTCAGCAATTCCGCTGGGGTGCAGCGATAGGGTTTGCCGCGGAACACCGGTTCCTGCGGTTCCTCTGGCGAGGCATGTGACCAAAACTGAACGATTTTGTGAGGCTCGATCCATCCTTGCGTCTCGCAGTTGTGCCAGTGGTAGCGGTCATGCAGGTGGTCCCACGCGACCTGCCCGAGCGTGTTGAACTCGCAGAAGGTTTGGGGGAAAGCGTTCTCACACTCGCGAATGTAATCACTCGCCGGCTTGTGGTGGTGCCCCTCAATGCACTGGCGGGCGGCAAAGTAGGTGAGGCGGCTGTGGACCGCGGGATGCCGGCGCATGAACTCATTCTCGCTGCGTCCGCCAATGGCTTTCTCGACGGCGACCTGCCACATGCCCAGGTTGGCTTGCTGGGTGGTGACGAGCCAGTGATACGTCGCGTGCATGAGCACCGGCTTGCCGTCGACGAAATAATCCGCCGGCGTGACCGGCTCGGAAAACAGGCAATCACTGTCGATGTGACAGAAAAAATCCGCGTCGCTGAACGTGTCCGAGCGCATGATCACGTCTTCGTGGCGCAAAAACCCCTTGTCCGGCCAGTCCTCGTAAGGAACAACCCGGATGGGAATGCCGTGCTCGCCCGAGAACTCGGTGAGCAGTGGCGACATGGCCGAGAGGTCTTCCGATGGCACCAGCACCTTCACCTGGCGGAAGCCGGTGGCGAAGCGCACAATGGAACGCAGGGAATATTTCAGCCACGGGAAATGGCGGGCGCAACTCACAATTAAAATATCAACCTGCATAAATTCCACCCTTCCATTCGGTTAATAGTTTTGGGCCCTTCGACAAATTGCAGCGTTTGCACGCCACACATAAATTCTCACGCACATGTTTACCGCCTCTCGAGACGGGAACAATGTGATCGATGTGGAACATTCCATCGATCTTCTTCTGGCAATAAGTGCAGACGGCAAATGGAAGTTTAGAAACCTCTCGAATCATCGAATCGATCAATGGCTGGTAACGATCGAAGTCCCCGACTCTCAGCCGCCTGATCGTGTTGTTCCTTACGGCGGTTTCTGGGTGCCTTGTTCGATACGCTGCCCCCACCTGTTTTCGCTTTTCGGGATGAGCTTTATTCCACCGCTGCCAAACCTGCCGTGCCCGCTCTGGATTCCTCTTCATCCAGTTGCGCGAGTAACCAATGCATCGAACGGCATTCTCTTTGCACCATTTCGAGTAATATTCTGTCCACTTAGATTTGTTCTTCAACATCCACGCTTTACGAATTGGCTTCAGCCTGTCCTTGTGTTTTAGGTAATGCCTACGCGCTGCCGCTTTACGAACCGCAGGATTTTTACGCCAGTACAGCACTGTTCTCTTTCGATAGCGTCTCACCGCTTCCAAATTCAACCGCCGTTTTTTTTGAAGTGCGGTTTCAGTGGTCATTTGAAAGACGGGACGGGGGGTGGTGGGACGTATTTGTCACCCCAAGCCTTGAATAAAGTTATGGGGAAATCGGATCGGTAGAATGAAAAGAAGGTTGTTCCGCACCCGTCCGGAATTCCACCGCGATTTTCGAGCAACTGCGGATTAACGAGAAGGTGCTCTCGGAACACGTTCAAATCAGCAATGAACCAGTGGATCACTCTCTGGCTGGTTGAATCCTCGAAGCCGTAAAAGAACCAATTGCCCCAACCAGCCCTGATTTTGTCCATCTCGGTTTGCACGCCGCTGGCGCGACTTTGGCGAATCGTAAATTGGTCGTGGTACTTTTTAAGGTGATGATGCTTTCGGATCCGACATCCTATCCGAATGAGATTGGATTTAAGAACGGTAAGATCGCCAGCCTCTTTACGGTCCTGCTCAATGTTGCCGATTTCAATCAGGTGCTCACCCAGCGTCTGCTTTATTTGACGCATAAACCTGTCCGACCACTGCTTACTCTCTTCCCATGGTTTCATGCGCTGAGTCGGTCGATAAGTGAGCCGTCTTTGCAGCGGTGGAAAACCACGGCCGTTTTTGGGATTTGGTTGAGCAGCGGGCTGCCCGGCGGGAAGGACGGCGATTCGCCCTCGAGGGGATTTAAGCGGCCATGCACCTCGCCCCAGGCGCAAAAGAAAATGTGGCCAATGTCCTTCACCCAGCCGGCCATTTCGTCCTTTGCCTCAACGTCCCAGGCGTTCTGGGTGTGCGACATGGTGCGGGGCAACAGGTCGGGGGTGTTGGCCGGATAGATGGCCGTGCCGTTACAGTGACCGGCACCTTCCACGACGGGGCCGGCGAATGGTTTATGAGAATTGTCGTAGACATTTTGCAGCGCCGAAAGCCAATGGGGCTTTAACGCAACAGCGTCGGCTTCCATCCAGAGCCAATTACGATAAAGGGCGTGCATGGTTTTGGCCGCATGTTGCCAGGCAGCAGTTTGCGGAAATCGTGTTCCATGTGGAACGCTGTAGGAAGTCTGCGCAACCGAGCAAAACACGTTGGCCGCCCGGGCCGCGACGCGCCGGACCGAGTCGCGCAGGGTTGTCCGGTCGAAGGACAACATGCAATCGTGAGTTTTGGGCATCCCCATGGCTTCCATCCAGTCCAAGCTCTTGATCATCAGTTCGACGTCCAAATTGCAGAAGGGCAGGACAACGACGAAATGACCCGGGGCCGACATCCCGAGGGACCGGCGCAAAATCTGTTGCAGGGTGCCGTCCTTGCAGCGGTGAAACAGCATGGTCTCTGGATCCAGGTCGGCCAGGCTCATGGCGTTGCGCGGCGAATTGGGCCCTTTGACTTCCACGAACGTGGGCGGCAACCCGACTTCACCCCAAAAATGCTGAATCAACTTAGTGGGGGTGGCATGGCGCAAAACCACGCCCGCGCTGGACACGTCCCAAGCTTTGCTGGGGTTGGCGTCGATGCAGGGGCCGATCAGGTCAATGGCGTCGGGCGGGTAAACGGCGACGCCTGAGAGCAGTTGTCTTGGCAACCCCGATTGGTGGCAGTCGTAGACGTGGCCGAAGTAGCCGGTGCCACGCATTTTGTGAATGGCGACCAGCCAGCCGCGTTTGACGGGGATCGCGTCCGGCTCGAGCCATAGAAATGGCACCTGGTTGGCTTTGGCGTGAGAGGCGGCTTTGAGCCAGAGCGCGTTGGCGCCCGCCGGCCAACCCTCAACGGGAAAATCGGTGCAGATCAGGGACGCGCTTCGGAACGTGCGATTGGCGATGGTGAGCATGTCGACGGATTTGCCCCAGTCGACCGCGGCATCCGCAACGAGCAGCGCGTTGAATTCCTGGCACCCGCCCAACTGGCCCATGAACTCGACTAGCGAATGGGCTTGCTCGACGTCGCCGGGGCAAAAGGGGATCGCGACAATCATTCGTTTTTCGCGTGCTCGGCGCTTTCGGCGTGGTTGAGTAGTCCAATGGCCAGTTGGCGCGCTTCCGATGGGCGCAGGCGCATGCGCATGATGGGCGGGTCAAAGGTCATTTTGACGAAACCCGGCTCGTGCGTCATATCCAGCTTGAGGGGGATATTTTGGGCTACAGGATCGTTAGGATTGGGCAGGGGCCGGACAATCAGTTTTTCGTCATCGTCAGCGTTCATTAGTTGAGTGGTTTTTTGATGAATCGGTAACCGTCTGCGGTGAGTGTCTCTTCCAGCATTTTGCAGTTCTCTTCGAATGGCCCCTTGCAAGGGCCGTCGAGCACCCAGGACAGAGCGTCGTGCGCGGCATGAAGGGGCGCGAAAATTTCCTGTGGCATTTTACCAAGCTCTGGCTGGTGATGGTTGTATTCCAGAATGGCGTGCAGAAAATCGTGCTTCTTCTCAATTTCCTCGAGTGTTTTCATGTGCTTTTGAGAATCCAGCAGCGGGGATCCAGCCGGGTTTTGGTGTCTTCGCTTGTGTGGGCCAAAATGTGTTCCATGGGCGTGTGGACCTTGAGCTTGAGCGGGCAATCGCAGGCGCTGCACACTCGCAGGCGATCGTCGTAGGTGGTGCGCAATTGCAGGTCGGCTTTTATTTCCAATTGGGTGCGGATTTTGTCGGCGATGGGTTGGGTGAAGTAAGTTTTCCAATCGTCGGCACCGTTTTGCGGGCAATCGGCGCAAATGCCGGCGCGCTTTTCGGCCAGGGCGGGGTCGACGGCTTTTCCGCCCGATCCAAGCCAATCCAACAAAAGAGCAACGCCAGCCGCAACGCGCTTAACCCCTGCCACAACAGGAACTCGCTTTTTTTTTTCGGGCGGCGGGGTGTAGGTCGGGGTCGGACCGCTGGCGGCGTCGGGCAGAACAAAGTCCAGCCACCCGGCGGCGATGCAGCGGGCGGCGTTGTAGTGGTCCACCTCGATCTCGATATCGCGCAATTCAGTGGACCAGCCGTGGCGCTCGCACAGGAATGGGTTGGCCATTCGCATTATTTGCAACTGCTCACAAACGAAGTTGAAGGAACCCACCAGGGGTTTTTCCATCCCCAGTTCGGGTTGCAGGAATTGAAAGGAACCCGGCGGGTGTGAGGTATGAGAGCGTAATCTGAACATGGGCGCTATGTTGGAAGTGTCCCGTCACTTATTTCAACGACCGTTGTTTCTTCTTCTTTCGAGTGAACCTCGTAAGAGACGACTTGCCCGCAGAGTCGATCCCAGTCGTCTGCATCCAAGAAACCAGCCTCGACAAGGCAATCTTGCAATTGTTTCGTGGAATAGTTGTCCCAATCGGCTGGTCGAGTGCTGTAAATGAAAAATCGGATTCGAGCGCGCTCTTGAGGGCGTGGGCGGCTCTCTTCTTCTCGCGATATTCGGCGGACCAGTGGACGCCCTTTAGCTGGTTTCTTGTCGTCGGGACGTACCCCGGAATGTAGATCCGAACAGTTACGGGCAATGAAGGATGCGCTGGCATTTGGGTAGCGTTTTAAGAGTTCGGCGCGAGTCATTTGAAATTCAAAGCCTCATTTGGAAAGCCCAATTTTCTCGCAGCTGCGTCGTAAGCCGTTGCGGCATTTTCTTCGTTTTGAAAGGCACCAAGGTGAATCGTAATGTAATTGTGCGTGATACCTGCTTTCCAATTAGACCGCCGCTTATCAAAGTAAACACCTCGATACCTACTTGTGGTTCCGGGTTTTTTACGCCTGAAACCACGCAGATTTTCCCCGTGAGTTACTCGCCGCAAATTGCCCCTGCGATTATCCAATCCGTCCCCATTAATGTGATCGATTCCTTTTGAACCCATGATCAATTGATGCAGATACGCTGTTTTGTAACCTCGTCCGTCAGGCTCGTTGCGAACGCAGTACCATGTTTTGAAATTTCCGCCAACTGACCCTATTGCAGCTGCGCACCACCTGAATGGCCTCACCAAATCAAAATCTTCAAAGTTGATAATCGCAACTTTGCTTTGAGTCAGAGGAATGAAGACGATTGCCGCTGCCATTTTCAAAACCTTAATTAAATACCGCTTGAGAGCGCAAGTCCAATCTGTTAAATACCATTCACGACAATGACATTTCCAATTTCCAACAAGCACCCGCTGCCAACTGAGCGCACCACGATTCGTCATGGGCGCAAGGGGGACGGTCGGCAGGAAGCCATTATGGCGCTCGAAGTGGGGCAGAGTTTTTTTCTGGGGTCGACCATGAACAGCGTCTCGTCGCTGCGGTGGTGGGCCACGAGCAAATTTCCCGAGCGCGAGTTCACAGCCCGCAAAGAGGGCAGCGGCGTTCGGATCTGGCGAACGAAATGATCCTGACGGAACTCACCCCCGACCAGATGCGATTCGCCCGGGCCTACTACGCTCACAAGCTGCACTACGATGACCGGGAACCGACCTACGACCAGTATAATATCAGCGAGGTGGACGCCGAGGCGATTGCCCGGTTCATTCAACGGGAAATAGAGAGCGAGCGGGTCAAACAGGCGCGAGCCTTCAAACCAAAATGACAGCTGAAGAATCCGACAAAGCAGTAAGGGCAAGAATCGAGGGCTTCATTGGGGAACTGGACCGTTGCCACCAGCGGCTTCTGGCAGTTCACCGGGACATGGCCCACCGCAATCCGGAATCCAAAGAAGTTAAGGAATTGTTCGCTCAATTCAACAATTGCAACCAGCGGATCTTCGACCTGAAAAATGCGTGGTATGGCTGAAAAGAAAAACGCCCACCTATTTTCCGAGCAACCGCCCTTTCGTGGGGCCCCGCTCGTCTGCCTGGCGGCCAACCGGATGGCCTTTGACAACCGCGCCCAAATGACCGAATTCCGCGAAGCCAACGCGCCCCGGCTGGGGTTGGTCAAAGTGTGGCGGTGCAAGGTGTGCGGGTGCCTGCACTACATTCCCAAATCACCCGACCCGGCGGGGGAATCCAGCGGGACGGGTCGAAGCAGCAAAACAAAACCATGACGTACGAAGAGAAACTCAAGGAATTGGGCATCGACCGTGAGGCTATTGCCCGGGCGTGCGCCGATCCGGTGAACACGGCCATTGTGCAGGAACCCAGCTTCCTCACCCCGCGCTCGAGCAAGGGGGCGCACATTGTGGGCAAGCGCATCCGACCGCCGGGGACGCTGGACGAGGATTTGAGCCACCTGGTTTCACCGCGGGGCCGGATCTCGGCCGAGTTGAACAAGAAGTGGTGGAACAGCCTATCGACGGAAGAAAAAAGCGCGTACGCCAAAAAGCGTATGCCCCAACAACCCAAACCCGACAAACCCAAATGAGCACCTACCAAAAAGCTGACAGTGCAGTCCGTGAAATGGCCGAAAAAATCCTCGAGCAATTCGACACTCATAAACCGCTAGTGGAACACAAAGTGAAGATCGATTTCGTGTTCGCCTTCGCATCCGTGGACAACTTTGGCAATCCCAAGGGACCGGCTCTCACCAAACACGGCATAGCGGCTTACGGGATTACCAGAAAAATGGGGCTTAAAGACCGGGCCATGGGCCGCGGGGACGCCGAAATTTCTTTAGACGGGGATTGGTGGGCAGAAGCCACTGAAGCCAGGCGCCGGGCGCTCTTGGATCACGAGCTTCACCACCTGGAAGTTAAATTGGACGACGACGGGATTTTGGTGAAGGACGAACTGCGCCGGCCAAAGCTTAAATTGCGCAAGCACGACGTGGAAGTGGGTTGGTTTGCGATTGTGGCCGGGCGCCACGGGGGCGCGTCCCTCGAGATTGAACAGGCCAAGGCGCTGATGGATTCTTACGGTCAACTATTCTGGCCGGCCATTGACTCGCCCTATCCGCTGACGCTCTCAGAGAGAATTGGGACGGCGCTTGGAATGGATGACGGGGTAAAGACGCCGGGCAAGAAAAAGAAGGCGGCAAAATCATGAGCATTGAATCGTTTCTTCTTTTCCTGGCCGTACTGATCAGTGCGGCGGTGGCGTGGTGGCTGCGGGGGCAATTCAAATGACCTGGAACAAGGCTCTTCCCAAGGCCCCCGGCTTCTACTGGATGCGTTCGGGCAACAAGGTGGCGGTGGTCGAGGTGCGGCTGTGCGGGGAAACCCTCGTGGTCCCCAACGGCTCGGGCACCTACACGCTGCCCATGTTCTGCGCTGCCCACAAAGCCAGCCGCATCAGTGGCACCGACTGGCGGCCATGGTGGGCCGGACCCATCACCCAACCCCCGCCGTGATCCTGTTCCGCCAATTGAAACCCGACCGGGCCAGCCGCATCCTTGGCACTGGCTACCAGCACTTCGTGGCTTTCAATCATCTCGAGGGGTTGTGCAAATTTTCCCATGGCCGCCTCGACCTGCTGGCCGTGGTCAACCCCACCGGCCAGCGGGGGTTGTTCCTACAGTTGCTCGTTGAAGCAAAAAAGCAGTTTTCCCCCATTTGTGTCTGGGTCATTACCAACCCCAAGGTCGATTCCACCCTGCGGTCCATTGGATTTACACCGGAAGTGGAAATGGGTTTTGACGGTAAACCGGTGGAAGGACTGAGGTGGGACAAGTGAGCATTATTCCCATTGGCATCAAGGGTCTCTTCGTCCCGGGGATTGCCGGGGTTCGCCGTCTGCCCCTGTCCTGCCATGTCGGGGACTGGACCCACTACGAGTGGATCGTAGGCGAAGACAAATTATTCAAGTCCCCACCGATTGTCTTCCAGGTCTGCCCCAGGCAAAAACTCTCGCCCAAACAAATCCAGCGGCTCATAAAAAAGGGCCCGGTAGCAATGCAAAAAATGGTGGTGTGGACCTTCCACGCCTTCCCCTACTACTGGAACGGCAGCCTCTACTTCGGTTACCGCCGCACCCGATGAGTGGCCCACGCAAAAAATCCCTGGTCGCCGGGTTGTATGCCGCCGATTCCCTTGGCGAGATCCAGGGTAACAAAAGAAGCAGGGGATTCCAGCGCCGGCTGCCCTGCCGTTACGGTCGCCATTCCTTCATTTTAGGCGAAGTGTGCGCTGTCTGCACTGTGTGCGGGTTCACCTGCGAAAAGAACAACATCCCCACGCCACTGGAACTGCGCCATGCCAGCGAACAGAAAATAAAAGAGGCCAGGAAAACAAAAGCTCGGAAACTCAGAACCCAAGAGCGGCACCTTGGGCCGCCTGAAAAACCACGCCGCTACCACTATTATCCCAACCCCTCTTTTGATCTCTTGGTGGGCAGTGGTGGTGCCTGCCACAAGGTGGGGCCCACCTGGGTGTACCGCGATGACAAGAACAAGTGGGTGCTCATGCGCCGGGGCAAATACAACCAGGTCTTATGGGGGTTATTCCGCCGGGGTTACGTGCAGTTTGAAGGTCATTCCTACACCCACCCCTTTTTCACTTCGCCCGTTCGAATAGTGCAGCTTTACAACTTCTTTGACCCCACCACCCAAGCCAACGACGCCCGCTTCTTCTGGCTGCGCGTCCTCTTCCAGTAAAAATAAGTCTTGCCAAAATTGGCCGGTGAGAACAAAAAGCCACCCGTGAAGCGTAGAACGAAAGTCAACTTAACGCCCCCTCTGGGACTGGCCTTGGGCACCACCCCAGAATTCGGAACACTCGCTTCACACCCTGTGTTTAACACGGGGGCGCCCTTTTCCTGCGGGTCATTTACTAATTTGACCCGCTTTAGTCCGAAATTAGTTTCCATTTCCCCGCGGGCCGAACTGGCTGGGTTACTTGATATGTCCCAGCCACACCCCCTTGCCTGCGGGGGTTCACAGTCCGCCCTGAGTCGCTCTCGGGTGGATAGTCTTGCCCGGTTCCATCGTGCCCGCCCCCGACATGGCCGCGACCTCGGCTCGGGGGTTCCCGGTGGATCGCGGCGGGCAAGACGCCCCCTTTACCCCACCTTTCTGCGTCGGTCCCGTCAAGCCGGTGGCTGTATTACCAGGCCAGGCATGGGGTCTTTAACCACAATGTGTGCGACGGGGTGCCACCGGTCCGGATACATGGCCCCTAATTGTGGCGACCATGCCGCCCCCTTTACCCCCGCCGGGCTCGCGACCGACGGGGTAAGTCCCTGCCCCCCTTCTGCCGGTGTAGGGTCCACCGGGTTGGCGGCTACCGACCCATGGCCCCTTATCCGGATAGTCATTGGGGCAGGGCAACCTTTCCTCTCTTTAACCCCCACCGCTATAGGCAAGGTGGGTAGTCGTGGCCCAACCAACCAGCGCGGGACGACGATAAACACCATGCGAAAACAAACCACTTGGCCCCGAGTTCGGGGCGTGGAAGAGCATTCTGCCCCAGCCGCGTGAGGCTATCCTTTACCGGACGCCAGAGTCGGACGGCGGTGGGGTGGGTGCGACAGCCGGTTGCGCCTAAAGTGAGCAAGCATATTCGCCCTCACCCACAAAGCCCGTTCTAAACAGTCTCGAGCAGTACGGCCGTTCGCCGCTCGCGCTTCAGCCAAGCGCCAACTGTTTCCTACGCTTCCCAAGGGTATGGGTGGCGTCCGTACTGAACTCATCACCATCACCACGCGTTTATGCAACTCGAACTGCTACCACCCACCCCTCTACAACACTTCCTGCCATCCGAAGTCTGGATACCCGTCGCCGGCTTCCCCCGCTACGAATGCTCTTCCCACGGTCGCTTCCGCAATGTCGCCACCGGCCAAATCCTCGCCGGTACCATCGCCCATAACGGCTACGTCCATATCGGCCTCTGCCGCGATGGTCACCAATTCCCAAAACTCGCCCACCGCCTCATCGCCCTGTCCTTCCTCAACATCCCTTCCCCTCACCACGTAGTGGTAAATCACCTCAACAAACTTCGCAGCGATAACCGACTGTCCAACCTCGAATGGGCCACTCGTTCCCACAATTCTAAACACGCCCACTGCCCACCCTAACTGTAGGGTTCCCTTTTCGCTTCGCTCTTACCTGTAAACAACCAACAAGAGAGAGGAAGCATAATAGAACACCCGGGCAAAAATGGGGGGCCTGGCCCTGGTGGACCGCCCCCACCCCTTTTCCAAATAGTAGGTTCCCTACTCAACTCGCCGCTGCTGGTGGCTCTTCGACGGGCCCGGCCGCAAACGCCGCGAGCAACTCGCTTTGCTTGCGCTTCAACTTGCGCATCTGCTCTAGCTCAGGTCGCAACTGACCGGGTAGTGGCTTGCCCGACATGATTCGTAACCGCTCTTCGAGTACGTCCCAAGCACGAGCGGACGATGCACGTAAGTGCGCCGGTGTATTTGGGTTTTCGGCATCTTTTAGCAACATAGCTTGCATCCGAAGTATTTGGGAACGCGGTTTCGGGCGCCCCTTGCCTGATTTGCGTTTACCGAATGCGGAAGCGTTTTCGGTCGTGAAACGAGCCATGGGCGGGAATAAATACCACGCTGTGGCCAGAATCAAGCTTGCTATTTAATGCTGCTATGGTATTTAATGAAGACAGCTGAGGGAATTAGCCTTCAGCTGAACTTAGAAAGCGACGGTGGGAAAATGACGACACGAAGCACCTACAAGGGGAAGGCGACATTAACGCTGGCAGCTGAGAGCAAGTGGCCATTCACGTTCGGCTTGGGTAAGGCGAAGCTGATATTGGAAAACCTCGACAGCATTCGGGCATTTGTTCGGGACAATGAGCCGCACTGGCTGGCCATTAATGACCAAGTGGACAGTGGGCGGGCGGCAAAGGTTTTGCGCGAGACAATGGGGGAAGCGGATCCCGGGGAATTGGCGGCTGACCGGTGGAATGAGACGCAAGGTGGAAATGGGGGTGCACTGTGAGCAAGGATCACACGGCATATGCCCAACGGGCTTTGGATCGTTGCAATGCCCGTGAGCGGGAAGAGCGGATCGCGGTTTTGCAGGCTCAACGCGACACTCTTATTTCAGTCCTTGAGCGCGTTGTGAGCCTTACGTGGGAAAATGTTCACCCAAACATTATTCGGGCAACGGTATTGCCGGTGCTATTAACGGCACGGGAAGGCATCAAAGCCGAAGAAAAGCTCAAGGACGGGGGTAAGCTGTGAAAGCTCTCTTGGCCGAATGCCACAAGGCGTATGCCGTGAGCCTGCAAATGGCCAACGGCGAGCCAGCGAAGCTTGATCGGTATCTTCGGGGGCTTGTGGCCAGTCAGGATTTGGTTGCTTGGCAGGGTGAGCCAGCGGCTTTCGACAAGTGGTTAAAGGCGCAAGTATGCGATTTCATCAATCGCTGTGACGTTGTTATTTCACCCAAAGGGGGTGCACTGTGAATCCCAAGCCTCAACAGGCAAAATTGCCAGCCGGGTATCGGCTCAAGAGCAGTCCCGTTTTAGGGGATAGTCGGCGCCGGTGGTACGTTGTGGACAGCAAAGAAGGGGTGCTTGTGTGCGGTCAAAGCAATCCGAAGATTGCCGTGGAACGCGCACTGGCCAGAATCAAGAGGGAAGGGGGTGCACTGTGAAAGTCTTGCGTTGCCTCTACCTGTATTCGGACGGTCATGCGGTGGCAGTATACGAGAAAACCTTTCGCGAAGTGGGACAGGTTGAATTCACTGAAATCACTGAGCAGTGGACAAAAGCTCGTTGCCACTTCACCGGGCGCCTTGTCCTGGGGCGCAGCGGTTCTGCCGGCTTGGCCGAGCTTATGCGATCGGCACAGGCGATCGTCGTGCAAGCACCCAGTCTTGAGCGTGGCAGTCAGGCGACTAAAGAGCGCGGGATTCGGGTCGGCAGTCTGGAATTGATAATGCCCAAGGGGCAAAGCCTATACTGGCACGACCTGTCACAGGTCATTTCCTGCCCGTGGACGTACCAGCCCGATTGCGTGGAAGCATTCGACCCGAACTTGCGGGAATGGTCCGGCAAAAAGGTTCACCGTATTCACCGAATCAAGGCGCCGGCGCCGGAAAGCGTAGGTGCACTGTGAAGCTCTTCTCTTTTACTACGGCCGCCTTTTGCGACGATAGCCTTGTAAGCATGCCCGGTTTTTCCCACCGTTCACAGCCATTCAAGATCCGTGTAACTTGGTACCCTTTCGAAGAATGGCGAGTACGAGTCTGGCTGTATGCCCCCCATCGGCGCCACGCAACCAAGCAACTGCTTAGGGCGGGTCGCGCCGATGTTCGGGATTTAAACGACGGGACCAAATGCACGGGTGCCAAGGCGCCTAAATTTGTGGCCACCCTTTAGAGCGTACCCGCTTGCTTCGGCTGGCGGGTACACTCTGCAGGGTTCTGCAGCGGCAAAGCTCACGAGCCTTATACGTGGGCAATTTAGAAAGAGACGAAAATGAGTAACCTATTAGACGCCCATCGCGAATGGGCAACGAGACCGGCGGATCAACGATTCCGATCGCTGGCGGACCTGGCGCAAGCCGTCAATTCCCGGCGCATGCGCAGCCGTTCGGTTGACGTCGACACACTCAAGACAGCGGTGCGCAGTGAAGGCGAAGTCTTGACCGTCAATGGCAGCGTCGACCCCTGTACCCCTACCCATTGGGCATTTGGCCAGCTGTCCAGAGCAGTCGGCGCCCCTGCCGATTATCTTCGGACCTTGCCACCGGACCTGTTAGTCAAAAACCTCAATCACGGGCTGCAGACTCACGAGCGGCAGCAATTGAAATTCATGACGATCGCCCCCCAGGACGAGGGCCCGTCAACCTTGCAGGCAATTACGTCAACGACGTATGGCAGAATATGGGATCACGATTGCGTTGCCGCAGTGGGGCGAATTGTTGAGCGCAGCGGTGGCAGGTTCCAGAATCCCTTAGCCTACGCCCACAAGGGCGACCCGAACGGCTTCCGCTCAATTGATACCAGCCGAACGGAACGCGCCGGCTTGTATGCTTCGGACCGCGACTGTTTCATGTTTATGATCGACGGCGGCAGCCGATTGGAAGTGGGCCCACGCGCCAGGTTGAACCGCGGTTTCTTCGTTTGGAATTCAGAAACGGGATCGCGCTCATTCGGTCTCTGCACGTTCCTGTTCAATGAATGCTGTGGCAACAATGTCGTCTGGGGGGCGCAAGACGTTAACAGGCTCGTCATTCGGCACACTAGTGGCGGACCGTACCGCTTTGACTCTCAGGCAACGCCGCAGTTGTTAGCTTACGTCAATGCCTCGGCTGCCCCCATGGTACAAACGATCCGCCAGGCCACTGAGAAGATCGTTTGGACCGGGCGCGACCCTGAACTGCCTCAACTCATGGAATGGTTGAGCAAGGCCGCGAAATTCACAAAGCCGGAAGTGGCCAGTGCGATTGCATTCGCGAAATCTGAAGAAGGCGATTGCAGGACAGCTTGGCAATTGGTTCAGGGGTTTACCGCCTACGCTCGCGGTTTCGATCACGTCGACGCACGGGTCGACCTGGAAACACGCGCCGGCAAGATTCTTAATTTGGTCGGCGCCGTGGCAGCGTGACCGATTAGAGACGCGACACATTCCCGGCCGGGTGGCCGGGGGTGTTTCGGTCTCTTGTCGGAACGTCCGCCAAGAGGGTACGGCTTCGCCCATGAAATGAAGCTATTTTTAGAAAGAGACCAAACATGACCGCAATAGTACTTCGCAAACATCACGAAATCACCGCTGCCTTTGCCAGCACGGACGCCAGCCGCTATGTCCTGCAGGGCGCCCACTACAACAAGGAAAAGGGGTGCTTGGAAGCCAGTGACGGCAAGATGGCCATTCGGGTGCCTGTCCGGCCCACCGATGAAAAGGATATTGCCCCGCACCTGGCCACCGGCGCCGGCGAGCCCGTGGATTGCATCATTCCCTCTGGCTTGCTGCAAAAAGCCATGAAGAACATTCCCAACGGTAACAGCCAGCCTTTTGTGCAGTGCGTTCGGCTCGATACTGTCACGCCGGCGGGAAGTGGGGATCCTGTCGTGAGCTTAAGCACCGACGATCTGAACACGACTGAAATTGTCAAAGCCGGCGCTGTCCTGGGGACTTTCCCCAAGCTCGATCAAGTCTGGCCGAGCGGTGCGGTGGCCTTCGAAGTGGCCTTCGATCCCGATGTTCTCGGCCGCCTTTGCGCCTACGCCAAAAAGCACAGCGGCGAGAAAACCCGGGCCCTGAAATTCACCTTTTACAAGGACAGCCTGGACAAACTAAACGGCATCATCGGTGCCGTGGAATTCAGCCTTCACCTTGAGCCGGCTGTGGCCGGTGATCCGCCGGTCAAAGCCAGCGGCGTGATTATGCCCATGCGATTCAGCTAAAAATCCCCCACCCCATGGGGCGGACGGATCCGCCCCCCTTTACCAAATGAAAAATCCACATTGTGACGGCGGGTTTTGCCGGCAGTCTCGCGGGCAAGTCAGGCTCTTACCTTACGGCGGCGACGGTAACATGGTTCTGTGTCGTGCCTGCTATGATCACGAAATGGCGTACCGCCTGCAGCGCGGTGACCGCGAGTTGCCCCCCTGGGTGAGCCTTAAAGTTTACGACCCGGCCACGGCACTGCCCCGCCC
>Ga0157375_10000614_pt1 | contig 31619 bp, 30 predicted proteins | sample M35metaG_FD_115311 | JGI IMG/M metagenome (GOLD analysis project Ga0157375, IMG submission 115311) | Miscanthus rhizosphere microbial communities from Kellogg Biological Station, Michigan, USA - M3-5 metaG | ecosystem: Host-associated > Plants > Roots > Rhizosphere > Soil | place: USA: Michigan... | reverse complement strand
GTCGGGCTTGATCAATACGAGCATATCTGAAGGCTTGCCTGTCATTTTTCGCACCATCTCCCGTTTGCGGATGATCCGGAGCCGGAGTTCATTGAGGTGATCAGAAGTATAAAGAGAAGCGTGCTCGTTTTCAACTGCCAATCCCTCATAAACAAATATCTTGTTTTGAGCAGTAGGCATTAGTGTCAGTGTCACCGATTTTTTAGCAGTCGTGGAATCGTTTGAGTCCGCAGGCAGATATAATTTCATTCCCACCGGCTTGTTGATCTGTGTTGTAAAAATGAAAAAGCTGATGAGCAGGAATCCAAGATCTACCATGGGCGTAAGATCCACCCGAATTGTTTTGTGCACTCTTCCAGGATCACGTGAAGAGTTTGAGTTAATTTCAGCCATAAGATTGTTTTCATAGAAGATGAGGAAGAAGTGTAAATCCACAAGGGATTCAGAATTCAAGATTCAAGATTCATGGGAGGGCTTAGATACTGAATCTTGAATCTTGAATCTAAAAAAAATCCCCTTCGCAATGCGAAGGGGATTTTTTGAATCTCATTTATAAACTTGCTTATTGCTCTTCAATCACGAAGCTCACGGGTTGCTTACGGTAGGCCTTTACGTTACGACCATTCTGAACCGCGGGTGTCCATTTTGGACCGCGTTTAATGGCGTTCACGCAAACTTCTGCAAGCTTGGTTCCCTTCATCGTCAGCGCTTCCACATCACTCACATTTCCTTCTTTATCCACCACGAACTGAACAACGCAGGAACCGGCCTGACCAGCTTCCTGTAATTCATCAATGTTCTTGCTGATTTCGCGCTCGATGAATTTCTTCCAGGCTCCGTCACCACCGGGGAAAGCAGCTTCCACTTCCACCTTGGTAAACACCTTGTCTTCATCTTCCTTCGGCGCCTCAACCACACCACCCTTGTCTTCAACAGGTGGAGCAACGATACCCTCATCTTTCACACCTTCCTGGTTAACGGTACCAATCTTGGTATCTTCCAGTTTTTCTACTTCCGGGGGCTTCTCATCCTCCTTCACTTCTTCATCCTTTACAATCTTAGGAGGTGTGAACTTGGCCATCTCCACCTTGGGTGGCTCCACTTTGGGAGGCGGGGGCGGAGGCGGTGGCTCGTTCTTCTTTTCTTCCTGCTTAACCTCTTCCAGTTGAACGTCTTGGACATTCATTTTCTTATCCTTACCACTACCGATGGTATTAGCCAGGATGGAACCCAGAAAAAGCAGCAGACACAAAGCGGCCGTTGCCAGAAGCGCATTCCGCAGCCTGTGGTTATAGGTCTTGCGCAATTCATAAGCGCCATACGTCTTATTCCTTCCTTCGAAGATGATGTCGAGTATGTCGGCGCTCAATATTTTGTTTACGTCCATCTTTATGACTTTTTAGATAGATTCAAAATTCTTTGCATTCCACACGGTCAGTTCAACTATTTTGTTGGAGAGGAGCCTTCAGTCTTTTGGATTAGCTGCATTTCCACATCAGCGATATCCACGAGGGCATAACGCTTGATGTCATTGATCAGCATCTCATCCAGCATATCTACCGTGTTCTTATACGTGGCATCCTTATTGGGTTTGATCACCACCACGAAATCTTTAGGATCCGTGGATTTTTTCTTGTTGATGATCACATCCCTTACCTCCTTAAAATTCGTACTCTTGAAGTTTGACGCATCGGGCGCCAATTCTCCTTCGTAATAATAAACGACATCGTTCTTGCCCAACATCAGGGTAAGCGCACCTGAGGCCTTGATTTTGTTCTGGTCCTCTGGCTTTTCCGTATCCTTGGGCAGGAAGAGTTTCATGGCCGTCGGCTGGCTCATGGTTGTTGTGAAAATGAAAAAAGTGATCAGGAGAAAGCCAAGGTCCACCATGGGAGTGAGATCCACCCTGGTTGACAATTTCTTCCCTTTTTTGACGCCCGGTCCTTTTTTATGCCCACCACCCGACGAGGTATCCATTTCTGCCATAACAAAGCATTTTTTGCGTTAACAATCCTTAAGGCGCTGCAGGAGCGGGATTAAGGTTTTTCTTGTACAATTCAGTCCCCGGGGGAACACCTTCCGGATTCGTGATCATCTGAAATTTCAGCAGATCATTCTTCTTGAATGCGTCTATAACACTCTTGAATGCCGGATACTTGGCATCATTATCTCCTTTTACCAGGAGTTCCATCTTGGTTCCCGCAAAGGCCGTTTGAGCGGCTCTCATCCATTCTGTGAGTTCATTATTCAGTGTATCCAATGTGGGAATACCAGGCAGCACTACGCTCTTCAGTTCTTCGGCCGATTTCCCCAGGTATGATTTAAGCTGCGAAAAGGGAACACCAATATAACCTGTTGGGTTCTTTGCAAAAGCACCGATTTCATTCGGGGTCAAACCCAGGTTTCGACTCGAGTTAACGGTTTCCAGTATTGTCTTCTTCTCAGCTGAATTCACATCAGAAACTGAAAAGTATACTTTCCCCCCCTTGTCTATAGTAATCAAAACTGCATCCTTTTGTGGTGCAATCTTGGCCGAAACTGAATTTGGCGTCACAACTGTGAGCGCTTCAGCCGGCTTAAATTTGGTGGTAAGTATGAAAAACGACAAAAGCAGAAAAGCCACGTCGCACATCGCCGTCATGTCTATATTGGTACTCTTTCGCGGTAACTTGACTTTTGGCATGATGAAGATTTGTTAATTACTCAATTAGATGCAAAACTTGCCAATTTCCACATGCTTTCCGCCTTATTTGTAGAGGGAGGCAAAGCTTTGTGTAAGTGTAAATCCGCTCTCGTCAATTCCGTATGTAATAGCGTCGATCCTGGTCGTAAATACGTTATACATGATAATGGCTACCGCCGAGGTACCAATACCAAGGGCAGTGTTGTATAGGGCTTCTGAGATACCTTGAGAAAGCTCGCGCGCAGCCTCACCACCACCTTCATCACCGAGCTTAGAGAATGAACGGATCATTCCCATTACCGTTCCCAAAAGACCAAGCAGGGTTGCAACAGACGCGATGGTTGAAAGGAATACCAGGTTCTTTTCCAGCATGGGTAGTTCCAGGGCCGTGGCTTCTTCCACTTCACTCTGGATGGCCACCACCTTCTGTTCGGTTTCCAACTCGCTGTTACCAATCATTTCCTTGTATTTGCGCAGTCCAGCCTTCATCACATTGCCAACAGAGCCTTGTTGCTTATCGCATTCTGCGAGGGCTGCATCAACATTCTTATTGGCAAGGTGATATTGAACCTTACGAATAAATTCAGCAATATTGCCCCTTCCGGTGGCTTTTGAAATGGTAAGAAACCTTTCAATAACAAAAACAACTACGGTAAGGAAAGCGCCAATCAGGATGGGTACGATGATACCCCCTTCATACATTTTCACCAAACCTCCTTTAGGGCCATGGTGGTTAGGCCAGAAGCCGCCGGCGGGATCGGGATGCTCAAAATTGCTAGCGCTACCCAAAATAAAACGCCAAATTATAAATCCTCCAAGTAGGCAGGCAACGGGCGCAATCCAGGAAATCATGTTGCTCTTTTTCGCAGGTTGCACTGAGGTAGTCGACCTCGCCGTTACAGTTGCAGTTGGTTTTGTTTCAGCCATGACTTTGTTTTTTTGATTTTAATAATTACAAGCTAGATGTAGGTTTGATAGCTTGCGCAATTCTACACAAAAATGTGTATAAAAAACACGTAGGGAGCGAAAAAATTTAATGGGTTGCACAAGATAATAAATTTATGAATTGGAACAACTTAAGCGTTTTATTTTTTGAAAGCTTGAATACCGCTTAAATCCAGTGTAACAGGCAATTTTGAGTTCCCACTCAGCCTTTCAACCTTAACAGTTTCCTTTGATGTAAATCGATTTTCGGAATGCTGTTATTCCTTAATTTCACCGTTTAATAAAATTAACAACATGCTCAAAACTCCCTTGTTCAACAAAGCAATCCTACCTGTTGTTTTGTTGTGCGGAGGATTGCTAAGTGCCCGTGCTCAGGAAAAAAAACCGGTCACCAGCCAACCCGTCTCCGCAACCGTACCTTCAGCAAATGGTAATACGCCCACTTCTCCCAGCAGACCCGGACCTAAAGCATTTAAAGATGTAATTACCGATAAAGCTGTTACCCGCAAAGGTCTGTTCACCATTCATAAGGTTGAAGACAAATGGTATTTTGAAATACCGGATTCCCTCCTCGGGAGAGACGTCCTTGTGGTGGGCAGGATATCGAAATCCGCTGCTGATACACGAGCTGGATTTCTGGGCTTCGCAGGTGACGAAATCAATGAAAATGTGATCCGCTTCGAAAAAGGTCCCAATAACAGGATCTATATGCGGAACATCTCCTACAATACCTACGCCAAGGATAGTACCAAACCCATGTACCGTGCTGTAATGAATTCAAACATTCAGCCCATTGCCGCTTCTTTCGAAATCAAAGCCTTCAACAGGGATACAACAGGTACTGTGCTGGACTTCACGGACTACATGAATGGTGATAACGACATTCTCTTCTTTCAGAGTGGTATTAAGTCAGCTCTGAGGCTGGGAGCGCTGCAATCAGATAAATCTTACATCATGGATGTGAAGAGCTATCCGATTAACACAGAAATCAAGACCGTTAAGACCTATTCAAAATCTGGCGGACCCTCCCTCCCTGGCGCTCCACCATCGGGTCCTACAGGTAATGCGACCTTTGAACTGAATACTTCGGTGATCATACTTCCGAAGGTCCCCATGCACGCCAGGTATTTCGACGAGCGCGTGTCATATTTTACCACTGAGTACACCGATTTCGATGCCAATCCCCAGGGCGTGAAAGATATTAGCATTATTACCCGCTGGAGGCTCGAACCGCGTGATGAGGATATTGAGAAATTCAAAAGGGGCGAATTGGTGGAACCCAAGAAACCCATTATTTACTATATCGATCCGGCAACGCCCAAAAAATGGATTCCTTACCTGATCCAGGGTGTTAACGATTGGCAGGTAGCTTTCGAAAAGGCAGGATTTAAGAATGCAATTGTGGCCAAGGTGGCGCCCACCCCCCAGGAAGATTCCACCTGGAGCCTGGAAGATGCACGCAATTCAGCCATCGTATACAAACCATCTGATATTCCGAACGCATCTGGTCCGCATATTCATGATCCCCGTAGCGGTGAAATCCTGGAGTCACACATCAACTGGTATCACAATGTGATGACCCTGCTTCGCAACTGGTATCTCATCCAGGCATCACCCAGCGATCCCCGCGCCCGTAAAGCCAAATTCGATGACGAATTGATGGGTACCCTCATTCGCTTTGTATCCAGCCATGAGGTTGGCCATACACTCGGCTTGCCGCACAACATGGGGTCTTCTTCTGCCGTGCCCGTTGAGAAGCTTCGTGACAGGGCATGGGTTGAGGCAAATGGCCACACACCCTCCATCATGGACTATGCACGATTCAATTATGTGGCACAACCCGAAGATCACGTTTCGCCCATGGGACTTTATCCCCGTATCGGCGACTACGATAAATGGGCGATTGAGTGGGGTTACAAACCGATCTATGATAAGACGGAAGATGAAGAAAAATCCATACTTAACGAATGGGTGAAAGCAAGGACTACCAACTCAAGGCTTCGTTTCCTGGATGCCGATGGCCAGGATGCACGCGCACAAACGGAGGACCTGAGTGATAATTCCGTTAAAGCGAGCGAGTATGGACTGAAGAATTTGAAATGGATATTGCCACAATTACCGTCCTGGGTAAACGAAAAAGGCGAGGATTACAAAAACCTCAGCGAACTCTACGGCGAATTGGTTACACAATTCCAGCGCTATAGTTTTCATGTGGTGATGAATATCGGAGGCATTTACACAGATAACAAAACCACCGACCAGGAAGGAAACGTGTACACACCTGTTTCAAAAACCAAACAAAAAGACGCGTTGAATTATTTGCAGAAGAATGTATTTGAAACGCCAACCTGGTTGTTGAATAAAAGCATCCTGGATAAGATTACCTCTCCCAATGGCGACCGAATCAGCACCCTGCAAGATAACGTGCTCGCCAGCCTTTTGGCCAATACAAGATTGCAGCGCCTGATATCATCAAACAACCGCGATGCGAATTCTTATCGTATCGACGAATATTTTGATGACCTGAAAAAGGGACTCTGGACTGAATTGGTGTCAAAGAAACCGATTGACAACTACAGGAGGAACTTACAAAAATCATTTGTGGAAAGACTCGGTTCGATGGTTAGCACCACGCCTGCACCGGCATCCGGGGGCTTTTTGATCACCTTTGGCCCGCCTGCTCCTGATCCCAGGAAATCTGATATTCCATCCGTGGCGAAGGGTACATTGAGAGCGCTCAGAACAGAGATCAGGGCTGCAATTCCTTCATTCCCGGATCGGATGTCGAGGTATCATTTGTTGGATGTGGCGGACAGAATTGACAAAATCCTTGATCCGAAGTGAGTATAGATTTTGGATTGTGGATTGTTGATGGTTGAAAAAACAAAGGGGCTGAAAATTCAGCCCCTTATTCATTAAAATCATCTCTTTTCTTAACCGCTACATCTACAATCCACAATCCACAATCCAAAATCATTCGTACCTCAAAGCCACAATCGGATCCAATTTCGACGCCTTCCACGCCGGATAAACACCCGCAACCAGTCCAACCGCCGAGCAAATCAAGATTCCATAAGTCACCCATCTCCAGGGTACAAAAAATCCTGTATCCATCAGGGAACCAACGAGGTTGCCAACCAATACACCGGCGATAATTCCGAACAGGGCACCCAACAAACTGATGATGAGGGACTCGAACAGGAACTGCCTGCGCACATTGCTCTTGGTGCCGCCAATCGCCTTGATTAATCCCACTTCCTTTGTTCGTTCTGAAACCGCCACCAGCATGATATTCATCAAACCAATGGCCGCCCCGATCAACGTAATCAAACCGATCGCGCCTGCGGCGCTGGAAATGGTGCTCAATAATTTGATAAAAGTCTCAGCGAGGCTATCGCTCTTATCGATGTAGAAATTGCTGGCTTCCGTGGTATTCAGATTTCGGATGGGCCTGAAGGTAGATTCGGCTTCGCCGATGGCGGCATCCATCTGCCGCATATCCGGCACCATCACACCGATGTAGAAGGAATTGTTTTCGGTGACAAAGACCCGTCTTACATTCTTGTATGTGGCAAAAACCACGGCATCAGCCCTCATCAGGGCACTGGATCCTTTTGACTTCGTTACACCGATGACTCTATAACGATCACCATTAACCGAAACTATCTTTTCAATGGCTCGTTCCGACTTTGTTCCGAATAGTTTTTCGCTAATATCATGCCCCAGTACACATACACTGCGACCACTTTCCACGTCAAGATTATTGAAATTTCTGCCGCTCTCAATTTCATATCCATTCAACTCCAGGTAATTTTCATCACCACCCTGCACACGTACCTGGGGGTTGGTCTTCAGGTTTTCAAACTTAACGGTATATCCGCCACCGCCAAACACGCCAACACTGGTTTTCGAACCAGGAAATTCAAACCTCGACTTAAACTCCCGGGCCTGCTGATAGGTAATCATCCTGCCCATGTTGGATTTCTTTTCCTTGAGCTTGCGCTTGTCCTTTTTTTCTATAGCATCGGAACTAAAACGCATCTGCCGCTCCCTGAATCGAATGCTGAAGGCGTTAGCGCCCATGGTGGCAAAGCTTTCACGAAGGCTCGCATTCATGGCTTCAATTGCCGTAATGATTCCTACCAGGGCCATGATGCCAAATGCAATAATGGCCACCGTAATACCGGTACGCAACTTGTTACCTCTGATTGTTCTAAAGGCTATAGCAATAGTGTCCAGGAGCTTCATATGTAATTATATCTTCCTAAAATTAGCGATAATTTGCAGCCCGCCAAAGACAAGGGATGAATGGCCACCAGTCAGTCTTAATGATAGATCAGGTCGATCAGCATCTGGGGGTAGATGCCCAGGACAATCACCAGCAGAGCCGCCACCAGCAACATGGTCTTGAAACTGCCGGAAACAGCGCTCACCTCGGGATTTCCATCCTTGAAATACATCGCCTGGATGACCCTGAAGTAATAATAGACGCTGACTGCCGCCATCAAAATTGCAAAAATGACCAGCCAGAAATACCTGCCATCGCGAACGGCTGCCATCAGCATATAATATTTTGAAAAGAAACCGGCTGTTAGCGGAATTCCCGCCAGTGAAAACAGGAAGATGGTCGCGAGCAAAGCCAACAAGGGCTCCTGCCGGGCAAGTCCATTGAACCCATCAAACGTATAATCCTTCATCTTGATGAGGATGGCAAAAATTCCAATGGTTGCCAAACTGTATGCTGCTGCATACAAAATGAAGCCTTCTCTCGACCATGTATTCAAGGCAAAAAGTCCGAACATCATAAAACCCGCTTGCGCGATGCTTGAATACGCAAGCATGCGTTTTACACTCTGCTGGAATACCGCAGTTATATTTCCTATCAATAAAGTGGAAGCGGTAATAACGGCAATGAGTAACTGCCATTGCTCATGCATTTTGCCAAATGCGTTATCGAATAACCGGATGAAACCAATGAAGGCAGCCACCTTTACAATGGTCGCCATGAAGGAAGTAAATACAGTAGGAGAGCCATCATAGACATCAGGCGTCCAGAAGTGGAAAGGAGCGGCAGAGACCTTGAAGGCCATCGAGATCATCAGCATCACCAGCCCAACGGTAACCATGGGCGTAAGTGGACCGCTACCCAAATTCATTCCTGTAATTGAAAAACTCCCCGTGGCTCCATATAGAAATGCAATGCCCATCAGCATAACGCCCGTTGAAAAAGAGCCCATCAGGAAATATTTCAGGGCGGCTTCATTGCTTTTCAGATTCCGTTTGTCGCTTCCGGCTAGAATATAAAGTGGGATCGAAATGATTTCGATGCCCAGGAAAAGCATCAACAAGGTTTTGAAAGACGATACGATTGCCACACCACAAAGCACAAAAAAGACCAATGCAAAATACTCAGCAACATGTTCTCCAACCTTTTCAAAGTCTTCGCCCGACAATAAGAAATAGACGAGCGTACATGCAAATGCAACTGAATTGAACACAAGTCCAAAACCGTTGAATTCAAGCATATCGCGGGTATCGATGTTTATCGCCCAAATACCCAGGAATTCCAGCCAGTTCAATAACAGTAGAAGGGACACCCCTACAATGGCAAGCCATTTCGGACTGGACTTTTTCTTCATGATCAATCCACCGAACATCATCACCACGCCCCAAACGGCAGAAAAGAGAATTGCATTCATAATTTTTGCTTCCTTATTTTATGGCCGAACCTGTCAATACCATGATGGAAGTAACTGTATCACGCGTCAGGTCGAACAAGGGCTTGGGGAAAACACCCACCATGAAGATCAACACCACGACCACGGAAAGAATGATCGCTTCATTTTTGGCAAGCGAATTCCATTTTTCTGTAACCGCATTTGTCTCTCCATAAAAAACCCGCTGAATCATATTTAGAGTATAAACAGCCGCAAGGATGATGCTCAACCCTGCAAAAGCAGTATACCATTTATTAAATTGGAACAATCCATTAAACATCAGGAATTCTCCAACGAAGGCGTTGGTAAGCGGCAAAGCAATATTCGCGAGGGCCACAACAACCAGCAGAATGGCAAGAACCGGCGCTTTTTGTGCCAGTCCGCCCAGGGCCGAAATTTTCCGTGTACCCAGTTGTCGTTCTATTAATTCCACCACCACCCACATGCCGATAATGTTGATGCCGTGGTTGAACATCTGAATCGCCACACCTTGCAGGCTTGTCATGTTCAGTGAGAATACGGCCGCACTCATGAGTCCGATATGTGCAATGGAAGAATACGCAACCAGGCGTTTAAGGTCATCCTGAACAATAGCAATGCAGGATGCATAAAGCATTCCAACCACGCTGAGTATAATAATCAATTTATCAAAATGTTTTACCGCCTCAGGAAACACAGGTAACAGCCATCGAAGCAATGCATAAATGCCCATTTTTACCATCACTCCACTTAAGATCATAGTAACTGCCGTGGGCGATTGTTCATAGGTGTCGGGTTGCCAGGTGTGAAGCGGAAAGATGGGCATCTTGATCGCAAACGCGACGAAGAAAAGCCAGAAGGCCAGGTTCTGTTGTGCGGGCGTCAGGTTTGCCGAATAAAATGCAGTGAGGGCAAATGAATGATTGGGTGTATGGAAGTACACATAAATAATTCCTACCAACAGGAACAGTGAACCAACAAAAGTGTAAATGAAGAATTTGAAGGTGGCAGCAATTCTTTTCTCGCCTCCCCAGATTGAACAGAGGAAATATGCCGGGATCAGGGCAAGTTCCCAGAAAAAGTAGAATGCCAGCGCATCCATGGTACAGAATACCCCCATGAGTCCGCTTTGCATCAACAGCATCAACCCATAGAATGCATTTGATTTCTGGTAGTGAGTGTTATACGTTGCGACGAATGCGATGGGAAATGCGAGCGCGTTTAAAAGGCACAACAGCCTGCTAAGTCCGTCAGTTTGTAATGAGAAACTGCTGCCCAGGCTTGGAAGCCACACATAGCTTACTCTTTGCAGTGGAATCCATTCGTTGGTTGAAAAATAAAGACAGGCAAGTGAGACTGCAAAAGTGATGATTGAAGAAAGCAAAGCCCAGCTTTTTGCCTTCTCATCCTTCAGCATAAATGAGATAATTCCGCCGGCCAGCGGAAGCCAGATCAACAATTCAGGAAATGTAACAATGACATTATTCGGATCCATAATCTATTTCATGAACAGTTGAATGATGAAGAATACCACAGACGCAATCACCATCAATAATATATAGGAACCCACCTGGCCGCTCTGCAAGAGGCGGAGCTGGCGGCTGCCGTAATTCACCACGCGACCAAAACCATTCACGATGCCATCGATCGCAGATTTTTCAACCACGTTATTGAGGAAAACAGAAATCGCACGAAGGGGCTTGTTGACGATGGCGTCATACAATTCATCCACATACCACTTGTTGGCCAAAATTTTTCCAAATCCTGTTTCTTCGATACCCTTGTCCTCGTAACGTGAAAATTTATTCCATGCCCAAACTACCGAAGCGAGAATCAGGATTACGCTTACAGCCAGCAATGTCCACTCCGTGCTGTGTGGCATGGGTTCGTGTTTTGCCCTTTCCGTTGACGCAGCAAAAACGGGTGATAAAAAATGTTCAAGCCAGTGCGCATCCTTCGCGAAAATCTCCGGTATACCCAGGAATCCGCCAACCACGGCGAGGAATGCGAGAACGATCAGCGGCATCGTGATGGGGGCCGGGCTTTCGTGCAGGTGATGTTCCTGTTCGTGCGTCCCCCTGAATTTTCCCCTGAAGGTCATTGCATACAATCTAAACATATAGTAAGCTGTCATCAATGCTCCCCCGAGACCCACATAGTACAGCACCGGATTTTTTTCAAACGCAGCATTTAAAATTTCATCCTTTGAAAAGAAACCACTGAACGGCGGGATTCCGGCAATTGCAAGACAGCCCAGGAGGAAAGTGATGTGTGTAATTGGAAGCCATTTCGACAGCCCACCCATCTTCCGGATGTCTTGTTCGTGGTGCATGGCGTGAATGACGGAACCTGCTCCAAGGAAGAGAAGTGCCTTGAAAAACGCGTGTGTCATCACGTGGAATACAGCGCCGGTGTATGCACCCACGCCCAAGCCGAGAAACATATAACCCAGCTGGCTAACCGTAGAATAGGCCAGCACTTTCTTAATATCATTTTGCTTCAGGGCAATCGTAGCCGCAAGTATCGCCGTCGTGAGGCCAACGATGGCTACCACACCCTGGCTGGTAGGTGCCAGTGTATATAGCAGGTTGCTTCTTGCAATCATATAGATGCCGGCGGTCACCATGGTTGCAGCATGGATGAGTGCAGATACCGGTGTTGGACCCGCCATCGCATCGGGCAACCAGGTATAGAGTGGAATCTGGGCCGATTTACCCGTGGCGCCAACGAAGAGCAGCAAGGTGATTCCCACCAACACTTTGTCATTTGAAGGCATGATTCCCGCCTTTGAAAATACTTGCGCAAAATCGGCGGAACCGAAATATTGGATCATCCAAAAGATGGCGAGCAGAAATCCCAGGTCGCCGATTCGGTTCATCACGAAAGCCTTCTTCGCCGCGTTGTTGTATTCCGTATTCCTGAACCAATAACCGATTAGCAAATAAGAACAAAGCCCTACACCTTCCCAACCGATAAACATAATCACATAGTTCGCACCCATGACCAACAGCAACATCGAAAACACAAAGAGGTTCAGGTAAGAAAAATACCTGGCGAAGTGCGGCTCGGCTTCTTCCTTCATATAGGCCGTTGAATAAACGTGTATCAGGAAGCCTACACCTGTAATGATGAGTAGAAAGAGTGATGAAAGCGGATCGATCTGGAATGCGAATGGGATGGAGAGCTTACCAACCCGGATAAATTCAAAAGCATTCGCAAGGGTATTGTGGCCTGACTTCACATCGAAAAACAATACCAGGCTAATGACGAAAGAACCCAGGATCACGCCACAACCAATCAAACTGACCAATGGTTTACTCAGGAAGTTTCGGCCCAATCCGTTAATGAGGAATCCGGCGAGTGGCAATAAGGGAACTAAATATACCAGGTTGTTCATGTTATTGAATGCAGCTAACCTTAGTGTTTCAATCTGTTTAAGAAATTGACATCAACCGAATGAATGTTCCGGTACATCATCACAATAATAGCCAGGCCCACGCTTACCTCTGCCGCAGCTACCACCATGATGAAAAAAACAAAAAGCTGAGCTTCCGTGCCTGCCTTCGTTTGTGCATCAAGTGCAAGGGCTGAAAGGTGATGCATTTTTGAAAATGCGATCAGTAACAGGTTCACGGCATTTAACATCAGCTCAATGCACATAAATATGATAATGGCATTGCGACGGGTCAATACACCCACAACGCCGATGCAAAAGAGAGCGACTGCCAGGAAAATATAATAGTTGATAGGCATAGAATTATTTCAAAAGTTAAAAGTCAAAATTCAAAATTTTATGTCGTCGCGGTTGCCGCGGCCTGACACTTTTTACTTTTTACTTTTTACTTTTTAATTGTCAGTCCCCTTTCTTCCCAATCACCACCGCTCCCACCATTGCACTCAAAAACAACACACTGCTGATTTCAAAGGGAATCACATACTCCTTGAACAAAACCATTCCAAGATTATGAATCAATCCAATGTTTCCATCCTTCATCTGCACGGCATGGGTCCTGATCTCCGTATCTCTCAGTGCGCCTACCAATACCAGCAACAAACATCCACCGGCAACCGCGCCGGCCATCTTTAGCCATTTGTTTTTTTGGGGTTCGGTATCGGCATTCAGATTCATGAGCATAATTACAAACAGGAACAGCACCATGATGGCGCCTGCATATACAATCAGGTTTACAATAGCAAGAAACTGCGCGTTGAGAAGAATATAATGTCCTGAAATGGCGAAGAACGTAGCGATGAGCCAAAGCACGCTGTGCACGGGATTTTTGCTGAAGATCACCATCAGCGCGCTACCCAGCGCCAGCGCAGACAGAAAGAAAAACAGGACGGCAGTGATGCTCATTAGTAGTTATTGGTTCTAGGGAATCAGTGTTTACCCCTCGCCTCTTTCAATCCCTTCGCCTTTGCGTATTCTTCGGGTTGAGTAAGCGGATTAGGTATCAATAATTCCTCTTTGCCATAGATAAAGCCCTTGCGCTGATAATTGGCAGGAGCAAAAGTTTCGCTCAAATAGATTGCATCCTTCGGACATGCCTCTTCACAGTACCCACAGAAAATGCAACGCAACATATTGATCTCATAGCGCGCAGCATACTTTTCTTCGCGATACAAATTCTCCTCACCTGGCTTTCTCTCGGCTGCTTCCATGGTAATAGCCTCGGCAGGACAGGCAACGGCGCAAAGTCCGCAAGCCGTGCAACGCTCACGTCCTTCCTCGTCGCGGTTCAACACCTGCAGCCCACGAAATACCGGACTGAATGGACGCTTTTGTTCGGGATAATTGATGGTCGCCTTCTTCCTAAAGATGTGGCTAAAGGTGATCATCATACCCTTTAATATATTCCAGAGGTAAAGCCTCTCCAGCAAGCTCATAGGCTTTCTTTCCACCTGCTTTGACCTCTTTGTTAATGAATCCATATGCTTTATTTTTCATTCATGACCCAGGGTCTGAATGAGTTCGCAAAAGTATTTTTCTCTGCCCAACCTGCCAACTAATTCTGCGCTTAGAATTTCCAGTTATTCTGCTTCAGCAATACAATAGCGCCGGTAATCAGCATGTTCAGGAGGGAAAGCGGTAACAGGCTTTTCCACCCCAGGTTCATCAGTTGGTCATAACGAAAGCGAGGGATCGTCCAACGAACCCACATAAACAGGAAGATGAAGAATGCCGCCTTTGCCATCAGTGCAATCCCGCCAATCACCGCCGCTACATTCGGAGAAAGACTGGCTTCGTTAACAAATGGCATGTCGTATCCGCCAAAAAAGAGGGTAGCCATGATCACACTGCTGATAAACATATTGATGTATTCAGCAAAAAGATAAAAACCCAATTTCATAGACGAATATTCCTGGTGGTATCCAAAATTCAATTCGTTCTCGGCTTCAGGCAGGTCAAACGGTGTGCGGTTGCATTCTGCAAAAGCACATACCAGGAAAATCAGGAAGCCCAGTGGCTGATAAACAATGTTCCAAATGCCGCTTTGAATCTGCTGATCAACTATGGAGCGCATGCTCAGTGTCCCGGTAAGCATCAGGAGTGCAATCAGCGAGATTCCCATCGGCAATTCATAAGAGATCACCTGGGAGGCGCCGCGTAAGGCAGCAAGCAATGAGAATTTGTTGTTGGACGCCCAGCCACCGATCATAATCCCATAAACACCCATGCTCACCACGCCAAACACAAAAAGGATCCCGATATTAATATCCGCAACCTGCAGGTCTATTTTCCTGCCAAATAATTCCACGTGATTACCCCAGGGAATCACAGCGCAGGTCATCATTGCGGTGAGCATGGCCAGGCAGGGACCAAGTACAAATAGGAATTTGCTTGAGGTATTTGGAATAATTTCTTCCTTGAAAAACAATTTCAAACCGTCGGCTAGTGGTTGCAGGATGCCAAATGGACCTGCGCGGTTGGGACCCCTTCGGTCCTGCATAACCGCAGCCACCTTACGTTCGGCGTAGGTGCTGTACATGGCGATCAACAGGGAAACAGAAATGATCCCGCCGATCAGCACCAACTTTTCAAATGTAAAGGCCCAAAATTCCGAAAGCAATAACATGCCCGAGTAGTTTATTTTTTGTCTTCAAAATCGTCGCTGTGTGCCGGTCCGGGCAAGAGCGAAAGGTCAATATCCGGTCGGTTCACTTCACTCACATCATGAATATTCATCAACAGCCTGGGTTTGCGTCCATCCATTACATCATATAAAACCTCCTGTGGCTTCTTCATACCTTCGTAATGATTTTGAGAAATCACCGAATGACGGTTGATTTGCGTAGGACCCTCAATGACCCAGTCTGCCGTTTTCTTCGTCTCAAATCTGCACTCGTTACAGATCCAGTCTTCCACTTCGCCCCACTCATCCTTTCTGCCCGTTACGCGAAAAACTTCTTCCCCACGATACCAGAGTGTGGCCTTGCCCTTGCATTTGGTGCAATTGCGATGAGCGTTTACGGGTTTGAGGAACCAAACGCGATTCTTAAATCTGAAAGTTTTATCTGTTAACGCACCCACAGGACACACGTCGATAACGTTGCCGATGAAATCGTGATCCAGTGATTTTTGAATGTAGGTTGCAATTTCTGAATGATCTCCGCGATCCAGGACGCCGTGTTCGCGTTTGTTGGTGAGTTGATCTGCGGCAAACACACAACGGTAGCAGAGAATGCAACGCGTCATGTGGAGCTGGATATATGGTCCCAGGTCGTGTTTCTCGAATGTGCGGCGTTGGAATTCGTAACGGGTACCCTCTTTTCCGTGATCATAGCTTAGGTCCTGCAAATGACATTCGCCGGCCTGGTCACAGATGGGGCAATCCAACGGATGATTGATCAGCAAAAATTCCACTACACCATTTCTCGCGTCGATCACTTTTTCGCTGGTGATATTTTTTACTTCCATGCCATCCATGACATTAGTGCGGCAGGATGCCACAAGCTTGGGCATTGGACGCGGGTCCGCTGCACTACCCTGGGATACTTCCACCAGACAGGTACGGCATTTTCCGCCGGTGTTTTTAAGCTTGCTGTAGTAACACATCGCAGGCGGAGCCACTTCGCCGCCGATCTTGCGAGCGGCATTGAGAATGCTGGTTCCCGGTTCAACTTCAATGGTGATGTTGTCGATGGTTACCTTAAATAATTTCTTTTCGTCAGGCATCTACAAGAATTCAAAATTTAAAAGTCAAAATTCAAAAGTATTATGAATTTGATTTTACCAGTATACTTCCGAGGATTTTTGATATTTCAATTGCCTCAGATAATAATTTCTCTACTCTTTCTTTTGGCCCATCCATTGAATCTCTCAATAAACAGAGCCAATATTTAGTCTCATTGGCGGACTTAAGGGCAATCCCAATGAAATTTCTCCAGTCTTTACGTGAACCTCCCGCGCGACCTTCAACCAAATTTGCGCCAATCGATGTCGCGCTTCTAATCAGTTGGCTATATCCTGAAAAATAAACCGGACTGATTTTCTGACTTTTCACAAATCGTGTAACCTCTTTGGCAAAAAAGTAACATCTATGAACGATATTGAAAGGTTTATTGGATCCCTCAACCACAAATTCTGAACACATAACCCCTCATTTCAATACGAGAATTCGAAATTCCTTCTTATTACAACTTTTTTTTCCTTTTTACTTTTTACTTATGCAGGTACCGGCAGCGGATCCGCATAATACGCCAATCCATAATTCCTGCGCTGACTCTCTTCGGGGTTTTTCACATGCCATTCAAACTCATCCCTGAAATGCCTGATGGCAGCTGCAATGGGCCAGGCTGCCGCATCACCCAGCGGGCAAATTGTATTGCCTTCGATCTTTCTCTGAATATCCCAAAGCAAATCGATATCACTCATTTTCCCCTTTCCATACTCAATATTCTTCAGGATCTTTTCCATCCATCCGGTTCCTTCACGACAGGGAGAACATTGTCCGCAACTTTCATGTCGATAAAACCTTGCAAGCGTCAACGTGTTTTTTACAACACACTGTTGATCGTCCATTACAATGAACCCGCCAGATCCCATCATGCTTCCGGTTGCAAAGCCGCCATCACTCAAACTTTCGTAGTTCATCATGCGCGTTTCACCCTTAGCTGTCTTCAACAACAGGTTGGCAGGCAGGATGGGGACTGATGAACCACCCGGAATGCATGCCTTCAACTTTCTGCCGTTGGCAATTCCACCGCAAAATTCTTCGCTGTAAATAAATTCTTCGACCGAAATCGTCATGTCGATTTCGTACACGCCCGGCTTGTTGATATTTCCGCAGGCCGAAATGAGTTTCGTTCCCGTGGACTTTCCAACGCCGATCTTGGCATATTCTTCTCCGCCAATATTGATGATGGGCACTACCGCTGCAAGCGATTCAACATTGTTCACCACGGTTGGGCAATCATACAATCCCTTCACCGCCGGGAATGGCGGCTTGATCCTGGGATTACCGCGTTTTCCTTCGAGCGATTCCAGCAATGCAGTTTCCTCGCCGCAGATATAGGCACCCGCGCCGCGATGAACATAAATCTGGCAATCAAAGCCAGTGCCTAAAATATTCTTCCCAAGCCATCCATTGCTGTTGGCCTCCGCGATCGCCTGTTCCAATATATCGACGATCCAGAAATATTCTCCCCGGATATAGATATAAGTTCGATTGCATCCCAATGCGTATGATGATACGATCAGTCCCTCAATCAGCAGGTGCGGAATAAATTCCATCAGGTAACGATCCTTAAAGGTCCCGGGCTCCGACTCGTCGGCATTGCAAACGAGATAGCGGGGAACACCTTCAGGCTTCGCCAGAAAGCTCCATTTCAATCCGGTTGGAAAACCCGCGCCGCCCCGGCCACGCAAACCACTCTTCTTCACTTCATCCGTCACCTGGTCGGGGCTCATTGTCTTGAACGCTTTCTCCACGCTTTGGTAACCACCTTCCCTGCGGTACACATCATAGCCACGTATACCTTCCACGTGGGCCTTATCTAATAATAGTTTTTTCGCCATTTATTTTTTCAGTGGCCGATTTTCATCGGCCATAGTTTTTCCTTTTTCGTTCCTAGTTCTTCGCCGCGGAGCAATTGAACATCCAGCTCACTCCGAATTTGTCCTGGAGCATTCCGAAATAATCGCCCCAAAATTCTTTTTTCAGCGCTGACTTAACCTTTCCACCGCTCGACAATTTTGAAAACATCTTCTCGGTGGAGTCCAGGTCCTCCGTTTCAACCGTGATTTGGATATTGCCATCCGTTTTCACCTGTTGACCCTTTGAACCATCAGAGATCATCAGTGAATCGTCTCCAAAATCAATTCGGGAGTGCATCACTTTCTGCTTCCAGTCTTCATCAATTGGAGCAGGGCTTTCGCCATAACGCTGAATCCTGGTCACCTTTCCGTCCAGTGCGTCTGAATAAAAATCGATGGCTTCCTGGGCATTGCCCGCGAAAAACAAATAAGGCACAATTTTCATAACACCGCGTTTTAAATGTTTATTTAATTATTTAAAGCCGCATTCTTCCTGCATTCTTCTACTATGCTGTCGATTTTTTCCTTCGTCAGATGTTCCTTGAAATATTTTCCGAGTTGCATCATGGGTGCATATCCACAGGCACCCAGGCACTCAACCGTTTTAAGTGTAAACATACCATCGGCCGTTGTTTCTCCGGACTTGATGCCCAGCTTGCTGGTGATGTAGCCGATGATATCATCGCTGCCTTTTATCATGCAGGGACCAGTTTGACAAACTTCGAACACATATCGCCCAACCGGTTTGAGATTGTACATCGAATAGAAGGTGGCCACTTCATACACTTCAATCGGCTCCATTTTCAACAATGACGCCACATAATCCATCACCTCTGCATTCAGCCATCCGCCAAATTCCTGTTGTGCCAGGTGCAACACAGGAAGTACAGCGCTTTTCTGTTTTCCATCGGGGTAGGCAGCGATGAGACGCTCTACCTCCTTCATTTGACTATCTGAAAATTTGATCATGTTCCTAAAATGTCGTCCAATAATACTATCTCCCCCACGGGACTTTTTTGGTCTCTATGCGTCCATCTCCCCAGCAATTAAATTCAAACTGCTCATCGTTACAATCGCATCACTCAACATCGCCCCCTTGGTCAATTCGGGATAGGCCTGGTAATAAATAAAGCAGGGTCTCCTGAAATGCAGGCGATAGGGGGTGCGGCCGCCATCGCTGATAAAATAAAATCCTAATTCTCCATTACCTCCTTCAACCGAGAGATAAACCTCGCCCTTTGGCATTTCGATCTCACCCATGATGATCTTGAAATGCCAGATCAGGGCTTCCATCTTCGTGTATACGTCGACTTTAGGGGGCAGGTAATATTCGGGTACATCAGCGTGATAGATCTCAGATTCAGCGCCGGTAAACTCCTGGATCTTTTTATAAGCCTGTTCAATGATGCTGAGCGATTGCCACATCTCTTCGCCGCGCACCATAAAGCGATCGTAATTGTCACCCGTAGAACCTACCGGTATAATGAAATCGAAATCCTCGTAAGATGAATAGGGAGCGTGAACCCTCACGTCATAGTCAACACCCGTTGCACGCAGGTTGGGCCCGGTAAAGCCATAGTTCAATGCCCTTTCCGCACTAATGCCACCCGTTCCCTGCGTACGCTCCATGAAAATGCGATTACGCATAAACAGGTTCTCAAACTCCTTCAAAACGACGGGATACTCGCGGAGAAATTTTTCGAGTTTTTCAAATGCCGTATTGGTGAAATTGCGTTCAAATCCGCCGATCCTGCCAATATTCGTGGTTAGCCTGGAACCGCACACTTCCTCATAGATTTCATAGATCAATTCGCGATATTGCATCACGTAGAGAAAACCGGTATAGGCACCGGTATCAACACCTACAATCGAATTACAAATGAGGTGGTCAGAAATTCTGGCCAGTTCCATAATGATCACGCGCAGATAATCCACGCGTTTTGGCGTCTTTACATTCAATAATTTTTCACAGGTAAGATGCCAGCCCATATTGTTGATGGGTGACGAACAATAGTTCAGCCTGTCCGTGAGTGGAGTGATCTGATAGAGGGGTCGGTGTTCTGCCAGTTTCTCAAAAGCGCGGTGAATATAACCCACAGTTTGTTTGGCACTAACGATACGCTCGCCATCCAATTCCAGGATATTTTCAAACACACCATGCGTTGCGGGATGCGTTGGCCCCAGGTTCAACGTAGTGGTTTGCCTTTCAATGGATCCATCAGGCAGTTTAATATGTTGTTCGGTTGGAATCATTCCAGATTGTGGATTGTGGATTTTTGAATTTTTCCTTTTTACTTTTTAATTATTTATCTCCCAAACATATCATCATCCTTATCGATCCTGGTTTGGTCTTCCAGCGGAAATTCCTTCCTCATCGGGAAATAATCCATCTCATCCACGTTAAGAATTCTTACCAGGTTAGGATGCCCCAGAAAATTCACGCCGTAAAAATCATAGGTTTCCCGCTCCATCCAGTTTGCCGACTCAAATAATTTAGTGGCTGTAAAAACGTCAGGATTTGAAACCGGCGTACTGACCCTGAATCGGAGTCGCACATTGTCTTTCAAATTGTGAAGGTGGTACACCACTTCGAGTTCTGCATCGTGTTTGTCGGGGTAATGAACGGCGCAAAGATCCGTCAGAAATCGAAAACTGAGATCGGGTTCATCGTATAGAAACTGGAGCACTTTAAGATTCATGTCCTTTGGCGCAGAAAAACTGAGCATACCAAAAGACTCCTCAAAATTTCCCACCTGGTCGCCAAACTTACCAACCAGCTTTTCCTTGATTTTTTCGTTTGTCAGTGACATGTATTGATCTTACCGGATATCGGTTACTGTATACCGTAACTTTCTAATAAGCCCTTGTATCTTTCACTCGTCCTTCTCCTCAGTTCTTCTTTACCCACCAGGTCCTGGATCTTCATTACGCCGTCCAGAATAGCTTCAGGCCTGGGCGGACAACCGGGAACGTAAACATCCACCGGTACCACCTGGTCGATGCCCTGCAGTACAGAATAAGTATCGAAAATTCCTCCGGACGAAGCACAGGCACCAACGGCGATCACCCAGCGGGGCTCTGCCATTTGCAGGTAAACCTGCTTCACAACCGGGCCCATTTTTTTGGCGATGGTTCCCATCACCATCAGGAGGTCACATTGGCGGGGCGAAAAACCTACTCGCTCCGATCCAAATCTTGCAAGGTCGTAGTGAGAACCCATGGTGGCCATAAATTCGATGCCGCAGCAGGAAGTGGCAAATGGTAGAGGCCAGATAGAATTCTTCCTGGCAAGACCTACCACTTTGTCAAATCCGGTAGCAAAGAATCCTTCTCCCATATACCCTTCCGGACCTTCTTTGACCAACTTTACATCAGCATTTATATTAAATCGCACTGGCCTTGGCATAATCTGTTTTTAAATTGTGGCGGGCGTAGCAATCGAGGAAAGTAAAAAGTCAAAATTCAAAATTAAAAAGTGGGAATACCTTTGAATTTTTACTTTCTAATTTTTGCTTATATAGTTAATAACAAGTTTATCAATCACTTGTTTAGTCTTCCCAGCGCAACGCACCCTTTTTTAGGATATAATAAAATCCTGCAAGAAAGAATCCAACAAACAAGAAGACTGCTAAAAATCCATCCCATCCAAGCTCGCGAAAATTCACCGCATAGGGATAGAAGAAAATGACTTCCACGTCAAAAAGCACAAAAAGTATCGCGACCAGGAAATATTTGATGGCCATGGGCTGGCGTGCGTTGCCATGACTCTCTATTCCACTGGCAAATATCTCCAATTTGTCTGATGTGGGTCGTTTCGGACCCAGCATATGAGTCAATGCCATCATCACGCCAATAAATAAAATGGCAAACAGCAGTTGAACACCTATGGGGAAATAATTGAATGAATTGTTGACGTCGTTAACCGATGAAACCGGGCTGGCCTGGAGCAAAAACAGATCCATTTTAATCCAGTGTTGATCAGCAACAAAAATAAGGCAGCCCATCTAATTTCCAACGACTAAGGATTCAAAATCACAAAAATAAAAAATCCCCTCGTCCTCACAGCAGTGTGGGGAGGAAGGGATTTGATAAAATGAGTTCAGCTACTTGCCGGCTCCCTTTTTTGGAGGCGCGTTTCCTGCTTTTTGCAACACGTCTTTGCTGTCCTTAGCATCCTTGTTTGCGGGGTCAATCTCCAGGATTTTGTCCAGGTAGCCAATCGCCGCAGGACGATCTTTCTTGATATTTGCAGAATAGCCCGCAAGATACCCGTAAGATGTGATCAATACATTTTTGAACTTATCCTTGTCTTTTTCAGCAATTGCAATCATCTTCAGGAAATCGTCATTGGCCAGTCCTTTCTCCATCGTGGAATCAATTGCCCATTTCGAGCGCGCAGCCCAATAATAACCGTAAGTTTCATCGGGATATTTCTGCTTATAGATGCCAAAGAGACTGTCGGCTACTCCATAATTCTTGGCCTTGAATTGTTCGTACCCCGCATTGTATAAATCAGTTTTTGTGTAGTTCGGCTTCAAAGAAAGCGTCTTCGTGATCCACTCAGAAGACTTTTGTGCATTATTATTCTTTTTGTAATAGTTGGCGGCCTGCATCGCGTAGTCAACTTTGTTTGCTACGACTGTGTCTGCGGTGATGGCCTTATTGTAATATTCCTCGGCCTGAACTTCTTTGCCTGGGAATTTTGACAGGAGACTGGCTTCTTTGATATAATTGTCGGCAATGATCTGGTCTTCGGTTGCTTTCGTGAAAAAGACATCCATATTCTCAAGCGCCTTAGTTGAATCTCCCAGTTTGTCGTAGCTATAACCCTTCAAACGATAGAGTCTTGCATCGGCGGTATTGGCCTCTTTTTGAAGCAGCTGATCAGCCTTGGTAACGGCTCCCTGGAAATCGCCGGAAGCATAAAGCAAACTGGCTTCCTCATATTCGATCGCGGGTGTTTGGTCGGTGTTAGCCTTGTATTTGGCAAAATATTCTTTGGCCTTGTTTACATCCCTGAAATAATACCAGAAATAGAGTTCGTAATAAGCAGGCGCATAAGCTGCATCCAGCGCGATCGCATCATTAAAATATTTCGTAAAAACGGCTTCCTGCTCTTTGCCCTGTGTGGCATAAACCCTTCCGATGCGACATTTTGCAGCAGCATACTTGGGATCTACAGCCAATGCATCATTGTATGAAGTTACGGCTGCACCACCATCGATATTCTTTTTATACGCATCGCCCAGCAGAAGATGCGTTTCGGGACTCTTAAACCCTTTGATAGTGGGTGCGATCTTCAATTTTTCGATCGCATAGTTGGCATCACCCGCTTTAGCAACCGTGTTAGCCCTTCCAATCGCATTCAATACTTCGATGTCCTTCGCCTTGGTGAGGCTGATTGCAGTTTCAAACCGCTGTTTGGCATCGCTGGTCTTATTTTCCATCAATTCCACACCACCCATGCCGGCCAACAGCAGGGGATTACTTCCGTTTGCCTGTAATGCTTTTTGAAAAGTCGCTTTGGCGCCTGGTACATCCTTCAACATAATCTGACTCTGTCCCAGCCAGTATGAAGCTTCGGGATTGGCGGCGTTAGCAGCAACCAATTTTTCAAATACGGCTTTGGCACTTGTATAGCGTTCATAATACATGAACTTCTTGCCATCATCAACAGATTGGGCGGTTATCCCTTTCGCTATGAGGGCCAGTGCAACAATCAAGCTGAGCTTTTTAATCATTGTTTCGTCAGATTTTAAGAATGCGTAAATTAATAAAATTGGGCTATCATTTATTGATCTCCGTTGATCTTATTTCAAAACTCATCTTTGCCGGAACCAGGTAAGCCCTTCTGAAAATCAATTGTCCTTTTTCGTAATCCAGGAAATTGACAAAGCCGCTTCCCAGGCCGTCATAGCTCTCTTTGAGGATGTAATACAAACCTCGTACCATTGGATAGCGCTTCATCGCGATATTGGCCTGGTATGGTTTTACATATGTTTCGGCCGCGCACCCTGTACATTGTACTGAAGCTATCTTGATCCTGTTCATGAAACTCAGTTGCGTTGAGTCCTCATGATTCCCAACCCATTCCACACCCACAAAACCAATTGCGTCTTCATTGTTCGCTACAAAGCTGACCAACTCTTCACTACTTTTCGCGGCAGTGACGGATTTGTCAAGAGGCTGTCCCCTCAGGACGGAGTCCATCATATAGCGTACGGTGCTCGTTGCCGAGGTACCGTCTAAAACCACCTTTAGTTTATACCCACTCGTTCCTTTAAGCAATGAGCGTATATCCGCCATGCTGAAAACTGAATCCTTTGACTTCGTGTTTACGATCGCCGCAATTGCATCATATGCGATTCGGCCAAAGCGTGGAATGTAGGTAAGCGTGTCTTTAAAATACATTTCTTCCTCGTGACTCAATCCCCTCGTTACGATGATCATCCTTGTTGAATCAGCCTGCAGATCCCGAAAGCAGGCCGCCTCCGACTTATACTCTGCAATAATTTTTGCACCTGGATTTTGGGATTCAAAGACCTGGATTTGTGAATCGATGACGGGCCGGAATGATTCATCAACGGAGATATGGATGGTGCCCGAAGTGAGGCTGTCGTTCCGATACTTAACGGGCCCAGGACTGCCACAGCCGGTGAATACGATCACCAGGAGCAAGATCCGCCAGCCATTCAAGGGTCGAAAGAAGGTTCCCGCAATTACAAGAGGGCTGAAAAAGGTCTTCATTCTCTAAAATAGTTACTTTGATATCCTCTGTATATCCTGAATGCGCCATAAACAATGCAGAGGCAGGCAAAAAAATACTTGAAAAAAGATCCAATGTTGAAATTGATGCCAAACTTTTCTGCAAATATGAAAAAGACCCCAAATCCCATGATTAAGACACCCATTCCATAATCCATGATGCGGCGCATCATGACATAGTTTCGCGTCTTGTTATCTTCTGGCCTTTTAATCATCGCATTCGATATTTCCGGCGGGACGGGCAAGTTAAGAAATTCAGGCGCATCCCAAAGGATTTCGGTTATTAATATTAAGACGGTGGGAACAGCACAAAGGATGGTCCCACCGTCCAACAATTTGATCAAATTCTGTTAAAATATTATTCCTCAGTCGTTTCAAAAACAATGGGTAGTGTAAAATATACAGCTACGTTTCTGCCGTTTTGTGAACCGGGCGTCCAGCTGGGCATTTTGTTTAAAACCCGGGTAACCTCGGCATCAAAAGGTTTCCCTCCGGATTGAAGGACTTCGACATCGCCAATTGAGCCGTCTTTTTGCACTACAAATTGCACCCTGACCGTAATCCGGGTTCCAGCGCCCATGTCTTCTTCCGGTGTCCTAAGGTTTTGTCTCAGAAATTTCCCCAGGGCCTCGTTACCTCCGGGGAATCTGGGCATCACTTCCACAGTTCGAAAAATTTCTGGCTCTTCTTCGTGGCTGGGTGCCTCCGTGATGCCAGCTTTCTGGGCGTCAGAAACTGGCGGCTGAATGTTTTCGTCTGGTGTACCTTCCTGCGTTATCGTACTGATTACCCTGTCTTCCATCTCATCCGTGGTTGCCAGAGGCGTCTTATCGGCCAGGTCGTCTCTAACAATTTTAAACATTCGGTTATCGATTGACGCGACGGTTTGAGGCGGAGGAGGGGGCGGCGGTGGAGGTGACGGAGGTGGCGGCTGTTGATCGGGTATCTGAAACAGCTTTGTTGAGTCGTCTACGGGTTTAAGGTAAGGGCCGTGACTTCTCCTGTCAGGGTATTTGAAGAAACTAAAGAGGAACCAGATGAGGATGCAGGTGATTACCAGGCTAACGGAGCCGAGTAAGCGCCGGTCGTATTGTTTACGCAGGGCATATGCGCCATAAGCCTTATTTCGGTTTTCGAAAATAATGTCCAGCACATCGCTTTGCAGGATGATTTCGGGTTGCATAACAAATTTTTTTGATGATGGATGAATGAATCAAAACAAAGCGCTGTGTTACTATGAAGATGCGAGACCCGAAAGGATTCCATAAAAATGATTAATGTCCGGGGTATTGGGTATAAGGTATAGGGAATTTCATTAATCTTAGTCGGCACCAACCCCTTACACCGTATACCCAATACCGTATACCATATAACGTATACCTTTTTCCCATTACCCCCGTCCGTTCCGAACGGAACGTTCAGGCGGGCAATACCCAATATCTAATCCCCTGCCTTTACTTATCTTCGTTCGCATGAAAATCCTAATGGTGTGCCTTGGAAATATTTGCCGCAGTCCGCTTGCAGAAGGAATTCTAAAAGACAAAATCAAAAAACGTGGTTTGGACTGGACGGTGGAAAGTGCTGGCACCAATCATTATCATACCGGCGAGTCGCCACACAGATTGAGTCAGAAAGTTGCCCTTCAACATGGAATCGACATCAGTCGTCAACGCGCACGCGATTTTGGTCCATCAGACCTGGAACGATTCGATAAGATTTACGCCATGTCGAATGATGTGATCCATGATATGAGGCGAATTGCAGGAAGGAAATTCGATTCTACCAGAATTGAATTGTTGCTAAACGTGCTCGAACCGGGCCTTAACCGTGAAGTTCCCGATCCCTGGTATGGTCCCGAATCCGGATATCAGGCTGTCTATGACCTGATCGACAAAGCCTGCGAAAAGATCATCGAGTTGGGCGTGTTGAATAGTGCCAATTCGTTCAGCCACTAGCTTTTTAATTTTAAATTTTCACTTTTTAATTTATACATGACCAAACCCTCACTCCCTCAAGGCACAAGGGATTTCTCGCCCGAAGTGGTGAGAAAGAGAAATTATATTCTGAATACCATCCGTACAGTATTTGAACTTTATGGTTACCAGCCCCTGGAAACGCCAGCCATGGAAAACCTCGACACCCTGATGGGGAAGTATGGCGATGAAGGTGATAAACTCATTTTCAAAATCCTTAACAACGGCATTGGTGATCCTAAAAATATAGACAAGGCAAAGACCGCATTCGACCAGGTGTTGAAGGGAAAGAATGATAAGAACCTGACGGAGCGCGCACTAAAATATGACCTGACGATTCCGTTCGCTCGCTGGGTAGCCATGAACCACGCGCAGCTATCGTTTCCGTTCAAACGCTACCAGATACAGCCCGTTTGGCGTGCTGACCGTCCTCAAAAAGGACGCTACCGCGAATTCACACAATGCGACGCCGATGTGGTAGGCAGCCGCTCACTTTGGAACGAAGTGGAGCTGGCATATATCTATCATGAATCTTTAATTCGACTGGGCATTCGTGATTACGAATTGCGGATTAACAACAGAAAGATTCTGGTCGCGCTTGCCGAGTTGTGCGGAGGCGCCGGGAAGATGGTTGATATTAGCATCGCGATTGACAAGCTTGACAAAATTGGAATGGAAAAGGTGAAGGAGGAATTGAAATCGAAAGGAATTTCCGAAAATCAGCTCATGACGATTGAGCAGTATTTGCAAATCAAAGGAGACAACCAGCAGCAGTTAAATCATGCCAAGGCTTTATTGGGCAAAACAGAAACAGGAAAAAAGGGAATTGAAGAATTGTCAACTGTTTTGACTGAGGCGGCCTCTTCTGGCCAATCGCCGAACCTGATTGTTGACTTCACGCTTGCGCGGGGGCTGAATTATTATACCGGAACCATCTTTGAAGTGAAAGCAAAGGGTGTGCAAATGGGAAGTATTGGTGGAGGTGGAAGATATGATGATCTCACTGGTCTTTTCGGTGTGCCGAATATTCCCGGAGTGGGTATCTCTTTCGGTGTTGACCGGATTTATGATGTCATGGAGGAGTTGAATCTTTTTCCGGCAACCTTGCAGGTGAGCACGAAGGTATTGTTCTTTAATCTTGGTGAAGCTGAGAGCAGGGTTGCATTTTCACTGATGCAACAGCTGCGTGAAAAAGGCGTCAGCTCGGAGCTTTATCACGAATCTTCCAAATTCGACAAACAATTCAAATACGCAGAGAAGAAGAATATCCCTTACGCGGTCATCATCGGGAGCCAGGAGTTGGCGTCAGAGATCTGCATGGTGAAGGATCTGCGGAAAGGCGAGCAGGTCTCATTGCCTTTTGAGGGATTGATGGGGTTTGAGTTTATATAATCAAAGTTGCTTCCTGTGATGCTCCATATGCTCTACGTAGTCGCAAATAACCCAGCCCAACGTTTTAATTTCTCCGTTGTCATACGCCGGATCGACGGGTATTGAAAGCTTTTCCTTCGGAATAAAGCCTACCATATAGATGATCTGCCGATTGAGCGTAAGCCAGAGATTCAGCAGTTGTTCCAATGGCATGTCCTGGTAATGGTTCACTTCCACCAGCTCTTTTTGAAGATAGCGCTGCACCACATAAGGCTGCGGCAAAAATTGAATTTCACAAAAACGCTTTAGATTATTGAGCGCAGAATCTACGAGGTGTCCGATGATTTGCTGTCTCGACCACTTCCCGGCAGCGCGGGGAGTAAGCAATTCCTCTTTTGAAAATCTTCTCATCCGGGCGGAGATTTCGTCCAGTAATCGTTCAAGCTTCTGCATGGAAGCCGGAACATTAACTTCGTCGGTCAAAAATCCTTCTTGTTCCCAACTCATAACATAATGTTTGATAGATTTTGTATTTCCCGTCCCAGTACTAAGTACTTAGTACTAAGTACTAATTTCCTCATAAATAATCGCAGCCCCCTGTCCTACCCCTACACACATTGTAGCCAAACCATATTTCACACCGCGGCGTTTCATTTCATGCACCAGGGTTGTAGAAATCCGGGCACCACTGCAACCCAGTGGATGGCCGATTGCGATTGAACCGCCATTTACATTCACGGTCGCGTCATCCAATTCCAGGTCATGTATGCACGCAATAGACTGACTGGCGAAGGCTTCGTTCAATTCCACCAGTCCCAGATCACTGATGTTTAGTCGGGCCCGGGCAAGCGCTTTGCGTGTTGCCGGAACCGGACCAATGCCCATGATGGATGGATCAACACCAGCCACCGCCCTTGAAATAATGCGGGCCATGGGCTTGAGCCCGAATCGCTTCACCGCATCTTCACTCGCCAATATCAGCGCCGCTGCCCCGTCATTGATTCCCGAAGAATTTCCCGCCGTTACCGTCCCGTCTTTGATGAAAGCCGGCTTGAGGCCGCTCAACTTCTCCATCGAAGTTTGACGTGGCGGTTCGTCCTGTGAAAAAATTACCTTTTCTTCTTTATTCGGCGTGATTTCAACAGAAACAATTTCATCTTTCCATTTGCCGGCTTTTAAGGCAGCAGAATATTTCTCCTGGCTGCGAAGCGCAAACTCATCCTGCTGAACGCGTGAAATCTTCCACTGCTTGGCTACATTTTCTGCCGTTTCGCCCATGCTAAAGGGATAATATTGCTCCGCAAGTTTTGGATTGGTGAATCGCCAACCGATGGTGGAATCAAAGATTTCCGGTTTACGGCTCCAGGCTCCATCGGCCTTCGACATAACGAAAGGCGCACGAGTCATACTCTCAACGCCACCGGCAATCATAATGTCTCCGTCTCCGCATGCAATGGCGCGTGAAGCGTCCATGATGGCCTGCAAACCGGATGCACAAAGACGGTTTACCGTGTTTCCTGCCACTTCAACCGGAAGCCCTGCCAGCAGCACCGCCATCCTGGCCACATTACGGTTATCCTCACCCGCCTGGTTGGCATCGCCCGCTATGAGGTCTTCAATGGCGTCTGGCGGGATCGAAGGATTACGTTTCAAAAGATTCCTGATCACGTGCGCGAACAAATCATCTGGCCTGATGGTGCTTAGCGCACCGCCATACCTTCCTATGGGCGTTCGCAAAGCATCGATTACAAATACCTCTTTCATAAATTCAACTTATTGGTCAATTCCCTGCCCGTATCAGGCAAGCTTTCTACCTTTACCTTTAACCTATTACTCTCGCAATTTATCTCAAATTCAACGATCTGGCGCTCCTTCTGGAATCGCCCAATTATGCGGTATCTTTGCGCCATGTTGAAAACGGAACACCCAAATATTCGCCACCTGGCCCTGCCAGAGCTGGAGCAATATTTTGAGGCCCTGGGAGAAAAGAAATTTCGAACCAAACAGGTCTATGAATGGCTTTGGCAGAAGCATGCACATCATTTTGATGGGATGACCAACCTCAGCAAGGAACTTCGCCAGAAACTGAGTAGCAATTTTTCTTTGCCGGCACTCAGTATTGACGCAACACAATACTCCGCCGACGGCACCATCAAAAGCCGTTTCAAGACCTTTGACGGACACCTTGTAGAAGGCGTGCTGATTCCGACAGAATCGCGCCATACCGCCTGCGTTTCCTCACAAATCGGCTGCTCGCTGAGCTGCAAATTCTGCGCGACCGGATACATGGAACGCGAACGCAACCTTGAATTCGATGAGATCTATGATGAAGTTGTGCTCATCAACCAGCAATCGGAGAAAGTGTACGGAAAGAAACTCTCGAATATCGTCTTCATGGGCATGGGCGAACCCCTGCTGAATTATAAAAACGTGCTGAGAGCGATTGAGCGGATCAGTTCGCCAGACGGTCTCGGAATGAGCCCAAGGCGAATCACCGTTTCCACCGCTGGCGTTGCTAAAATGATCAAACAACTTGGCGACGACAAAGTGAAATTCAAACTTGCGCTTTCACTCCACGCTGCAAATGACAGGAAGCGGCACGAGATCATGCCCATCAACGATACCAATAATATTGCATCGCTGGTAGAGGCGTTGAACTATTTCTATCAGCAAACCGGCAACGAGATTACATTTGAATATATCCTCTTTGCAAATTTCAACGATTCACTCAAGGATGCTGACGAGCTGATTAAAATCTATCGACAGGTACCCGCCGACCTGGTGAACATCATTGAATATAATCCGATTCAATTCGCGGAATTCTCTAAACCCGATGAAGCCACCACCGAGAAATTCATGGCTTACCTGGAAAAGCACAGGGTAAATGCACGCCTGCGCAGGAGCCGCGGCAAAGATATCGATGCGGCTTGTGGGCAGCTTGCAAACAAGGGTTAATAGTACTAAGAACTATTTTTAATTTTTACTTTTTACTTTTTAATTCATCATGGCTAAACGCAGCGATAACTTCAGCAAATTTGTTCAGCAAAAGAGAAACAGCGCGATCAAGGAAGAGATCAGGCAGGAAAAGAAGAAGGAAAAGAAATTGCGCAAGGAAGCGATTGAAAAACGTTTTGCCGAAAAGCGACTGC
>Ga0157375_10000611_pt1 | contig 31664 bp, 24 predicted proteins | sample M35metaG_FD_115311 | JGI IMG/M metagenome (GOLD analysis project Ga0157375, IMG submission 115311) | Miscanthus rhizosphere microbial communities from Kellogg Biological Station, Michigan, USA - M3-5 metaG | ecosystem: Host-associated > Plants > Roots > Rhizosphere > Soil | place: USA: Michigan... | reverse complement strand
GTAGTGAATCGTCCCGATCGAGCCATCGGCGAAGCCGAGCGAGATCGTCGCAGTGTCGCCCATACCGGAGCGCATCGCCGTCACCGACTGGCTCTCTATCGCGGTGCCAGCTAGGAAGCGCAACAGATCGATGAAGTGGCATGCCTCGCCGAGAATACGCCCTCCTCCCACCGTGCGATCTTGCGTCCAGTGCTCGCCCGGAATCGCGCCGGCATTGACGGTCATCACGAACGCCTTCGGCTCGGAGACGCCTCGAAGGAGCGAGTGAATCTTTGCGACCTGGGGCGCGAAGCGACGATTGAAGCCGACCATCAAGAGCCGACCGGGGCTCCGAGATGCTCGATAGGCATCTTCGACTGCTTGCAACTCCGCGTCGGTCATCGCGAGCGGCTTTTCGACGAATACGTGCTTGCCCGCGCGCAACCCCTCGCACACCAGCGCAGCGTGCGAGTCGTGGCGCGTGGAGATCACCAACGCATCGGTGCTCGGGTCTGCGAGCAGCCGGGCCGTGTCCGTCGTCGTTTCCTCGAATCCGAACTTGCGGGCGGCGTGCAGGCCGCTCACGCCCGCGCTCGACGCGACGCTGCGCAGCCGTGCCCCGGCGGCCTTGAACGCCGGAATCAGCCTGGACGTCGCATAGCCGCCCGCGCCGATGAATCCGACGGCCACTTGCGGGCTCGTCGACTTCGGACTTTCCTCGAGGGTGCGCGGCTGCACCGGCACCGTACGCGCGGCGGCGCCGGAACTGGCCGCGTACTCGAGCAAGATGCCGAGTGAAGGCTCCCGCCCATCCACGAGCTCGTACGCGGATACCGCGTCGTCGATCGAGTAGCGGTGCGAAATCAACGGCTGAACGTCGATCCGTCCGTCCGCGAGCATGTCCAAGATGGCTTCGAAGTTGCGTTGCTCCGTCCAGCGCACGAACCCGATCGGGTAATCGACGCCGTGCTCTTCGTACACCGGATCGTAGCGCCCCGGCCCATACGAGCAGGACACTTGGAACGTGAGCTCTTTCTCGTAGAAATCGGCGCGCGACAACTCGAGACCCGCCACGCCGACGAGCACGATGCGCGCGCGCTTGCGGCACATCAGGGCCGCCTGGTGCAGAGGTTCGCTGCTCGAGGTGCTCGCCGTCACGAGCACGGCGTCGACTCCGCGTCCACGCGAGAAGCTGCGCGCGGCGGCGACCGCGTCCGCCGCCCCGACATTCGCAACCTCGGCACCGAAGCGCTGCGCGAGCTCCAGCCTGCGTTGATCGAAATCGAGGCCGAGAACACGGCAACCATGGGCACGCAGGAGCTGCACGGTCATGAGCCCGACGAGACCAAGGCCCGTCACGACGACGGCCTCGCCGAGCGTCGGCTGCACGAGGCGAATTCCCTGCAATGCGATTGCGCCGATCACGGTGAACGTCGCGGCGTCGTCGGTGACGCTGTCCGGCACTTTCGCGCAGAGGTTCGCGGGCACCGCAACCATCTCGGCATGCTTGCCGTTCGAGACGACGCGCTCGCCGACGGCGTAACCGGTGACGCCTTCCGCGACTTCCGTCACCACGCCTACGTTGCAGTAGCCCATCGGCAGCGGTTGATCGAGCTTCGCGAGCACGGCTTCGATCGTCGGCAGCACGCCGTCCGTCTTGATCTTGTCGAGGACGGTGCGGACCCTCTCGGGCTGCTGACGGGCTTTGCTGACCAGGCTGGCCTTTCCGAAGCTCACGAGCGTGCGTTCCGTGCCTGCGGAGATCAGCGTGCGCGACGAGGCGACGAGCAGCTGTCCCCACTTCACGGCCGGACAAGGCACGGACGCGACTTCGGTACGCCCATTCTTCAGCGACTGCAGGACCTGTTTCATGGAGCGGGATGCGCTCGGGCAAGCAGCGCGTCTTTGTCGGCCCGACTCGGATAGTTGATCAACACAGCGCGATAGACGCCTTTGAAGACGAACAGGCTGCCTGCGGCAGCGCCTACGAGCCCGAAGCGGCGGATCAGCTCGGCCACGTGCTCGAGCGAGCCCGCGCCGCCGAGCACCGTCACGGGAACGCCGACCGCATCGCGGATGGCGGCGACGAGATCGAGGTCGTAACCCTTCATCACGCCGTCGTTGTCGATCGAATTGACGACGATTTCCCCGGCCCCGCGGTCCGCCATCGCCTTCGCGAGATCGGCGGCTAGTTTACCCGCACTGCGCGTGCCGTTGTGCGTCCAGACCTCGGCGGCGCCGCGCTTGTTGCGGCGTACATCGAGCACGACCACCACACTCTGTCCGCCCACGACTTCGGCCAGCCGCGAGACGAGCTCGGGATCCTGGACGGCGGCCGAGCTCAAGGCGACCTTCTCCACGCCCATCCCGACGATTCGCTCGACTTGCTCCAGCGTCTTGACGCCACCTCCATAGCACAGCGGCATTCGGCACTCGGCGGCGAGGTTTCTGATCATGACGTAGTCGGGCTCCCTGCAGCGCGCGCTCGCGTCGATGTCGAGCACGACGAGCTCGTCCACCTCCTTCTCGTTGAAGATCCGGACCGCGTTGATCGGATCGCCGACATATTTCGGGTTGCCGAAGCGGACGGTCTTCACGAGGCCGCCGTCCTTCACGAGCAAGCAAGGAATGATTCTCGGCCGCAGCATCTCTCAGACTTCGGCGAAGTTCTTCAGGAGCTTCACGCCCCACTGGTGGCTCTTTTCCGGATGGAACTGCACGCCATAGACATTCGCCGCTCGCACGCTGGACGCGAATGGGCCGTTGTAGTCGGTGACGGCCAGCACGTGTCCCTCGCTCGCGGCCCGGAAATAGTACGAGTGCAGGAAGTAGAAGCGCGCTCCGGACGCAAGGTCACTGAACAGACCGTTCCCCTCGCTGGGCGCGACGTCGTTCCAGCCCATGTGCGGAAGCTGCGTGACGCTCGCGACGTCGAAACGCTTGACCTCGCCCTCGATCCAGCCGAGGCCCGCGAGCTTGCCCTCGTCGCTACGGCGGGCAAGCATCTGCATTCCGACGCAGATGCCGAGCAGCGGCTTATTGTCGACTTGCACCGCATGCTCGAGCGCCTCGCGCATTCCGGAATCGTTGAGGCGCCCCATCGCCCAATCGAAGGCGCCCACTCCGGGCAGAATGATCCTCGACGCGGCGTTCAGCTCCGCGGCAGAGGTGGCGAGAGTGGCGGCGATCCCGAGCTTCTTGTAGATATTCGCGATGGCGCCGACGTTTCCCAAGCCATAGTGGACGATAGCGATCACCGTTTCCCGCCCACTTCCAACCCGACCAGGCGCATCACCTTCGCGCCGAACGCGTAGATGCTCTCCTGAGATCGGTAGTCTCTGTACGTCTTGTTGGGTCCCGACAGATATCCGAGCAACTCATCGACGGAGATGCCGAGCTTGGTTGCGACGAACTCGATGTCGTGAGCAATCGTGGCCTCGTCGTACGCCGGCCGCGACAGTTTCTCGAGCGCCTCCTCGCGAGTCATTTGCTTGGTCAATATGAGGCTCGAGTACTGCACCCGCCTCGTGTCGTAGCCGAATTTCTTCGGCAACCAGTAGCTCTCGTAAAACCGCGTGAAGCGCGACTCGAAATGCTTTTGCGGGTACGGCTGCCAGCCGAATTTCTCTTGCAGCAGCCGCATCGCGTCTTCCTTCACGTACGGAACATAGTTGAGCGGCCGGACGACGCGGATTCTCCTTATATATGGCAGATAGACCTTGTGGCGCAGGATGCTCGTGATCGGGAAGCTGCGCAGCGGGCGCGTCCCGAAGCGCCGGTGGATATCCCGCAACTGCACCGAATCCGATTGGTAATACATCCACTCGATCGGATTGCGGATGCATTCCGTCGACAGATTGGCGCCCGTCAGAATGTAGCGGACGCGATGCTCCTCAGCAAACTTGTACATCGTCGCGAAGAACGCATGGTCCTGCGGCGTATCGATGTGCGGAACGCCGGACTTGAAGAACGCGAGCTGGAGGTCGCGCATTTCTTCCCAGTCGATGACCTCGGTGTATAGGTCGAGACCCAGTCCGTCGACGAGCTTCTCGATGTTGTTGACCGCGATCTGGGAGTTCCAGCCCGCGTCGACATGAAACACGAGCGGCCGCAGATCGAGTTTCGTCTTCGCGATGTAGGTGAGGTAGGAGCTGTCTATGCCGCCGCTGACGCCGATGATGCAGTCGAAGTCGCGGCCGGCACCCTGCTTCTTGATCTCGGCCGTGATCCGCTCGAGCGCCGCGCGCCCCCGCTCGCCCGTGTCCCAGCTCGGCACCACCTGCGCGTAGAAGGTTTGGCAGTGATCGCAGACGCCGTCCGGCCCGAAGGTGATCTTCGAGTCGCTCGTATCCATCACGCAATTCGTGCAAATCCTGTAGTCGACGGTCATCCGCTTTCCGAAACGGCCCTGAGGAAGCTCCAAGTCTCCGCCGCGCACCGGGTCCACGAGTACTGCCCTGACAGCCCTTTGGCGCGCTTCGCGACGCTCATTCTAAGCTCTGGATCGCGAATCAGGGTCTCGATCGCTGCCGCTATCGACTGCGGATTCTCCGGATCGAAGTACACGCCGCCATCGCACAAGACTTCCGGCATCGGCCCTCGATTGGAGCAGGCGATCGGCAGCCCGATCGCCATCGCCTCGACGAGCGTGTTCGGCATGTTCTCGCAGCTCGAAGCGAAAACGAACAGATCTGCGCCGGCGAGCAGCGACGGGAGATCGTCGTGGGGCACGAAGCCCAGGCACTTCACGAAGTGCCCCGCGGGATCGTTGTCCGCTATTTCCTTCTCCAACAGCCGCGCGGCGCGGCCTCTTCCGCCACCGGCGAGCACGAGCTCGAGGTTGAACCCGCGACTCCGCAGGAGCGAAATCGCTCGAACGACTTCCCATTGATGCTTGTACATCGCGGCGTTGGAAACGTACAGACAGCGGATCGATCTCGTCGCGTCTGTCGGCCATGCGGCGCGCGAATCGCGGTCGACGAACGCTCGGCCGACGCCGTGCGGGATGACGGCGATTCGGTGCAGCCCGCCGGTCGTTTGTTGGATGACTCGCGCCGCGTACTGCGTGAGAAAGATGACTCCGTCCGCAAAGCGCATGGACTGGCTCTGCACGATTCGCAGCGTCAGCAAGCGCAAGCGTGCTTTGGATAGTCCGAAGCGCTTGATCTCGCCTGGCTCGTACGAAAGCATGTCTCGGCTCATCGTAACGGCCGGGCGAAACCTGCAGACGCTGCCGGCATCCGTGTTCAACAAGACGCTACAGCCGTGCTTCTTGGCTTCGCGCGGCAGAGTGCGGTACTGCCACCAGATCTGGTGAAGCAGCGATCGTTGCAGCTCGGGCGGACTGTGCTTGACCAGCCATGGCAGATCCGGCAACCCGGAGAGCAATGACGGATAGGACCACACGTGCACCTGTTCGATTCCGTGCGCGCGCGGGTTGCTGTCTTTGATGATGCCGAGCAGATGCGCTTTGGCGCCGCCAGAGCGGTTGCGAGACGCATCGATGCCGACGACGAGGCCCATCGGCGCTACGCTCTCTGGCCGCGCTGGACGGCGCGACCGACAAGATGACCCGCCTTCAGCACCTCGATCCGCTCGAGCCCCGCACGCTGCAGCCAGTCACGAACGGTGGCAGCGGTTTGCGGATTGTCGAACTCGGGCGAGAGCCAGTCGAACGTGTCGAGCAGCGACCACTCGAGCTGCTGCCGGTCGTCGAGAGGCAGCGAGCCGACGTAGTTCGCGACGGGCACGATTCTCTTGAGTTGTCCGCCGACCACGGGCAGCTTGCCGACGACCGAGCTCACGGGCAACAATCGCGGCACCCAGGCCTGAAGCAAAGCGAACAACCGCGGTTTGCTCATGCGCTTCGTGAAAGGCCGTAGCCAATACTTGGGTAATAGCGCGCTCTTCCACGACTTCTCGTAGAAGTCGACGCACAGCTTCCCCCCGGGCTTCACCATCGGCGGCAGCGACGCGAATGCGCGCGCGACATCCGGCGTGTGCTGCAGAACGCCGAGCGAGTAGACGAAGTCGAACGATCCGGGAGCGAACGGCAGCGCGTAGATGTCGCCTTGCACGACCAACAGATTCGGGTGGTGGCCCAAGTTCACCTGGCAAGCATCTACGGCGGTCGAGTAATCGAGCGCGACGACTCGCGCGCCTGCCAGCAGCGCGATCTCTGCGAACCGCCCCGCGCCGCAGCCTACGTCGAGCACCAGCTTCCCTGCGAGATCCTCGGGTCGCCATTGCGTCGCTTCCCAGAAGCGCTTCGCGGAGATCGGATGACCCGAATGACTGTCGAGCTGCGTCTTGCTGAACCGATTCCATTGCATGCCGAAGTTGTCGGCGTAGTTCGACTCGGGGACGAAGCGCGGGACGCGATTGCGGATTGGGTAGCGGTGGAGGGCGTCGTCGGAGATCAACCACGATTCGACGCCGTCGGACGCGGCGCTCGTGGAATCGACGTGCAAAGGCTGGGTCGAGCGGGGACAGCGCAACGTAGCTAGCAACGCCGTATTCATGGGCGGCCTGAGACGGTCCGGCGCACGTCGCTAGCGAAATACGCGAAATGCGATTCCGATCGGGGGTGGCCTGGAGAAGTACCGATCGACGTTGAGGATCTTCCGCGAATCGGGTTGCAACTCGGCGAGCAGTCTTCGCAACTCGGAATCAGTTTTCTCATGCTGATAGTGATGCCGGCCATGCTGATCACGCATATTCAAGTATGTCTGCTTGAACCGGCGCTTCGCGCGCGCAATCGCGCCTTCGCCAGAGACGACAGGAACGTCTCCGCAGCGAATGAGGCCGCCCTGCTCCAGGAACCAGCCCAAGAGTGGGACCATTCTGAGCCAAGCCATCACGTACGAGAAGACCATCACTTGCCGATCGGTCATCCTTCGCGTGAGCTTGAAAACTCCTCGGCCGACTATGTGGTACCGAACCCACCTCAGCACGCCGGGGCCATCATTCACACCGTAGCAATTGAAAACAAATTCGCCGCCTGGAGCAACCAAGGCGTACAGCGCGTGGGCCGTCTTTTCGACGGATGGCGTGTGCTGGATCACGTTGTGGCAGTAGACGATTCCGTCGATGCAATTGTCACGAATCGGTGGCGCGTCTATCGAACACTGGATCACGTCGACGTTCTTCAGGCCCGACAAATTCGAAGCCACGACCTGGTCGACCGAGTGCGAAAGCTCCATCATGATGACGTGCTTCGCAGCACACTCAGCAAACCACTTGGTTTGAGCTCCACTCCCCCCGCCGGCGTCGACGATCACTTTTCCTTTGAAAGTCTCGGCGGATCCGAACGTGCTGGCGACCGTATGACCGAGCCAATTCTGCTTGAAATCCGTGTAGTTGAAGTAGTTCCATTCGTCGCCGAACGATTTGACCGTTTCAATTCGAACATTGCCCAGAAATCGCGGTATTCCATTGACGATCGGATAGCTGCGCCCCGTTGTCGATACCAACCTTCCGGTTCGTATCGCACCGTTTTCGTCGTAAGTGGCGTCCTTGAGCTCGAGCGGCGCTTTCGTGAGCGGTTCGCAAAGGCAATCGAGAAGTTCTGGCGTCATTGCGGTTTCGTATTCGGCGGAAGGCTCGGAGGCAACGCTTCACGGTGACCGGATGCTTGGGCTACTCTGCCTCCCGTGCCGCTCGGCGGTTGGCGAGTATAGGTTCAAGAAACGCGCGCGCATAGTCAGAATCCGATCCCAGGAACCGGCTTATCGGCCCAGCGTGGGCCGGAGAGACGGCGCAGCCCGCTTGCATTCCGAAGTGGTAGAGTCGCAGCTCACGCTTGTACGACCGGCGCCGAATCAAGCAGCCGCCAATCAACATGGCAAACTAGCGAATTCGAATGCTCAGAGATTCCACGGTTCTGATAACAGGCGGAACGGGCTCGTTCGGCAGCTCGTTCTTGCCGATGACGCTGAGCCGATTCAATCCGAAGAAGATCATCGTCTATTCGCGCGATGAGATGAAACAATGGCAGATGGCCAAGCTGTTCGGCGACGACCCGCGCGTGCGGTTCTTCATCGGAGACGTTCGCGATCGGGATCGTCTCTATCGGGCGCTCGACGGCGTCGACTACGTCGTGCACGCTGCGGCGACGAAGATCGTGCCCACGGCCGAGTACAATCCGTTCGAGTGCGTCAAGACGAATATCAATGGCGCGATGAATCTCATCGATGCCTGTATCGACAAAGGCGTAAAAAGAGTCGTCGCACTGTCCACTGACAAAGCCAGCAGCCCGGTCAATCTCTATGGCGCCACGAAACTCGCTTCGGACAAGTTGTTCGTCGCCGGCAACTCTTATGCGGGCGGCCACGATACGCGGTTTTCGGTCGTTCGCTATGGCAACGTCATGGGGTCACGGGGTTCGGTGATCCCGTACTTTCTGTCGATCAGCAATCGTGGCAGCTTGCCGATCACGGATATTCGCATGACGCGTTTCATGATCACGCTCGAGCAAGGCGTGGAGCTCGTCTGGCATGCTTTCGAAGACATGCAAGGAGGCGAGATCTACGTGAAGAAGATACCGTCGATGAAGATCACGGATATCGCTAGAGCGGTAGCGCCCGACGCGACTCACGAAATAATCGGAATTCGGCCGGGCGAGAAATTGCACGAGCAGATGATCAGCTCGGAAGACGCGCTGTACACATACGAGTATTCAGAACACTTCAAAATCCTGCCCGCGATCCACAACTGGAGCGCCGACCCGTTCCGCATCAAAGACGGCAAAAAGGTGTCCGAGGGCTTCGTCTACTCGAGTGACACGAACGAGCACTGGATGGACATCGCCGTACTGAGGAAGTGGATCGAGGCCAACCGCAATAGGATCGGCAACATCTAGCGCCCGCGAAGCCGCGATCGCGAGAGTAGTCCCAAATGCGCGTGCTGTACGTCCGTGACGCGATCACAGCCCACGACCGGCGATTTCTGAAAGCTATCATCGAGCAGGGTCATCAGCCGGTAGTCGCGTTGATCAGTGAAGGGCGCCTGCCCGATGCGCTCATCGACGTCGGCGGCGTCACTTTGTCGGTTGCGCCCGCGGCGCTCGGGTCGATCGCCGCCGACTACGAGGTCGACGTCGCTCACGTCGGGCCGGTTCCAACCGTGGCAGCCGTTGCAGCCGAGCACTTGCCGAGGCATCTCCCGTTCGTCGTCGTGTCTTGGGGGTGCGACGTTCTTCGTGACTGTGACGATGAGCAAGTGAGGCGGCGGGCTCTGCTTTCGCTTGATCGGGCCAGTGTCGTTCTCGTGGATTGCGAGGCCGTCCCGAGGAAGATCCGCGGCTGGCGTCCGAAATTCGAAACGCCGTTCGTCTCGTTCCCCTGGGGAGTCGATCTCGCTCGCTACAGCGGGGAACGTAGTCCCGTCTCAGCAGCGTTGCGTGACAAGCTCGGTTGGACCGCGAATATCGTGCTGATATCGACGCGCTCTTGGGAGCCGATTTACGGGATCGACGTCTTGCTCGCAGCGTTCGGGCGCATCGTCGCATCCAACGACGCCGTCCGGCTGCTGCTAATCGGCGATGGATCTTTGCGCCCTACGATCATGAGTCAGATCGACGTCTTGGGCCTCCGCGAGCGCGTGCACGCGCCAGGTCGCGTACCTGAAAAAGACCTTGCTCGGTGGTATGCGGCGGCGGATCTCTACGTTTCGAGCTCGCCGTGCGATGGGACGTCCGTGTCTCTATTGGAGGCGATGGCCAGCAGTCTTCCTGCAGTCGTGCACGGCGACCTCGGCAACACGGAGTGGATCGCCGAGCGCGAGAACGGCTGGCTTGCAGATTGCCGAGACCCGCGCTCCCTCGCCGGAGCACTGCATGAAGCCATCGAGAAAAAAGCACAGTGGGCCGCCATGGGACGGACGAATAGACAGAGAGTCGTGGCGGACGCGGACTGGGCGAAGAACTCGCCGCGGCTTACCGAAGCGTATCAGCTCGCGAAGCGCCGGGCCGCTTGACGTGAGCTTCGTAGACGCGTTCAAGGCGAACCGCCTCAACACGCTCGTGCTCGGCGCGGCGCAGCTCGGAATGCGCTACGGCATCGCAAACGTCTCCGGCAAACCCGACAAGACTCGGGCGGCCGAGATACTATCGGCAGCCTGGACCGCCGGCATCGAGGTGATCGATACCGCACAAGCCTACGGTGACAGCGAAAGCGTGATCGGCGCCCATCTTCGCGCCCATCCCGACCAATCGTTTCGCGTCATCACGAAGCTCGCGGCCGCCGTCGATCACGAGAATGCCGGGGCAGTAGTCGCCTCCGCGCGGCTCAGTCGCGACGTCCTCGGGCAGCCGCTCGCGGCGCTGATGCTCCACGACACAACCTCCATTGCCAAATGGAGCCGGGGACTGCAACGAGGTCTCGACGAGATTCTCGACGCCGGCATTGCCGAAGCCGTCGGCATCTCTATCTACACTCCTGCCGAATTTCAAGCGGCCCTCGAGATCCCGACCCTCCAAGTGATCCAGGCACCGTTCAATGCGCTCGACCGGCGCTTGCTCGAGGGTGGACTCCTCGCGCGCGCCCTAGAGTCAGGGCGGGTGCTGGTGCTGCGAAGCGCTTTTTTGCAGGGTCTGCTCCTGCTCGACGCAGGCCAGGTTCCGCAGCAGCTCTCGTTCGCGGAGCCGCACCTTGCGCGGTGGCGTAGCATCTGCGCACGGCACCGCGAAGGTTGCGCAGCAACGGCGGTACGCTACGTTCGCCGCGTAGCGCCTCGCGCGCTGATCGTGATCGGCAGTGAGCGCGCGGAGCAAGTGGCGGCCAATGCCCGGCTCGTCGCCGAATGCACGCTGAGCGAGGACCTGGTGAGTGAGATCGAAAAGATGCCTATTCCCGAGGAGCGCGTGATCAACCCGAGTCTGTGGCCGCCGCGATGACCACGACGGCGATCTTGCAAGCCCGCATGGGCTCGACACGACTTCCCGGGAAGATGACGCTGCCGATCATCGACGACAAAGGCGCGCTCGAGTTGATGGTTGAACGCGTCTCGCAAAGTAAGACGCTAAATCGCGTCATCGTCGCAACCACCGTCTTGCCGGAGGACGACGCGCTGGTCGTCGTCTGCGAACGCATCGGCGTGCCGACATTTCGCGGTGATCCCACCGATGTGCTCGACCGTTACTACCAGTGCGCGCGGACGCACGCGCGAAATGACGTATTGGTGCGCCTCACGGGCGATTGCCCGCTGCACGATGCTTCGGTGATCGATCAGGTCGTGACCTATTTCCTCTCGGCTCGCTATGATTACGCGGCCAATACTCACCCGCCGACGTTTCCAGACGGCCTGGATACCGAGGTCTTCACGTACTCCGCGCTCGAGCGGGCTTGGTCGAAGGCGACGCTTTTGAGCGAGCGAGAGCACGTCACGTACTACATCTACACGCATCCCGAGGAGTTTCGGATCGGCAACCTCGCGAACGCCGTGGACCTCTCGGCCCACCGCTGGACCCTCGACGAGCCGGCTGACTTGCTCTTCATCCGGCGTGTGTACACGGAGCTCAAGATGCTCGGCCATACCTTCGGCATGCACGACGTTCTCGACCTGCTCCGCAGGCGCCCTGATTTCCTCGAGCTGAACTCGGATCTCGAGCGCAACGCCGGCCTAAGACTTAGCCTCGAGCTGGACCGCCAAATGGGAAATAGAAGGTGAGAAACTACACCCGCAGCCTCGAATGGTTGAGTCGTGCGAAAGCCAGGATTCCGTCGGCATCGCAGACCTACAGCAAGAGTTATCGCTATTACTGCGAAGGCGCGGCACCAGCCTTTATCGAACGCGGCGCCGGCTGCCGACTTTGGGACGTCGACGGCAACAGCTACATCGACTACTTGCTCGCGTTGGGACCGATAACGCTCGGCTACGCCGATCCCGTAGTCGACGCGGCGATCGCGCGCCAGCTTCGTAAGGGCATCGTCTTCTCGCAGCCATCGCCGCTCGAGGTCGAGCTCGCGGAGTTGATCGCGGAGCTCGTTCCGAGCGCCGAGATGGTGCGCTTCGTAAAGAACGGCTCGGACGCCACCGGAGCTGCCGTGCGATTGGCACGGGCCTACACTGGCCGAGATTTGATTCTGTCCTGCGGCTATCACGGAATGCAGGATTGGTATATCGGCGCAAGCGAGAACAATCTCGGTGTTCCCGAAGCCGTTCAACGGCTCATCGAGACGTTCCCTTTCAACGATGCGCGAGCGCTCGAAGCGACGCTCGAACGACGCTTCGGCGAGGTCGCCGCGGTCATCATGGAGCCCGTGCGTACGGAAGAGCCCTTGCCCGGATATCTCGCCCAAGTTCGCGAGCTCGCCACACGGCACGGCGCTTTGTTGATTTACGACGAGGTCGTGACCGGATTCAGAGTCGCGTTGGGCGGCGCTCAGAGTCACTACGGAGTCACGCCGGACCTCACGGCACTCGGCAAAGGCATGGCCAATGGGATGCCCCTCTCGGCGGTCGTCGGTCGCGCCGACATCATGCGGCTGGCCGATGAAGGGGCTTTCATCTCGCTGACGTTCGGTGGTGAAACGCTTTCGTTAGCCGCAGCTATCGCCACGATCTCGGAGCTGCAGACGCGCGATGTGTTCCGCCACACCTGGGCGCTGGGCGACCGGATGCAAGCGGGTATGAAGAATCTCGTCGAACGGATGGACCTCAAAGATATCGCCAAAGTCGCCGGAACGCGCATCATGCCCGGACTGTTCTTCAGCGCATGCGGGGAGGCCACGGCCAACGACGTCCTGTCGTTGTTCCAGCAAGAGGCGGCGGAGAGAGGTGTGCTTTTCTTGGGCGTCAATTACCTCTGTGCGAGTCACAGCGAAGCCGATATCGACTACACTATCGGCGTTTTCGGCGAAGCCCTCGAGCACGTTTCGAAGCTCAAGCACGGCACGCCGTTGAAGCAGTTGCTCCGCGGCCAGAGCTACCGCCCAGTCTTCAAACGCAACAAGTCCTGACCATCCGCATGCGGATACTCGTGACAGGCGCATCGGGGATGCTCGGTGAACCTCTGGTCGAAACATTTGGGGCCGACTGCATAGTGACCGGCCTGTCGAGACACAGACCGGCGAACGCGAGCGCGGATTGGGTCGAAGCGGACATCGGCAAACCGGCAGAGCTCGCGAGTGCGCTACGCAGCCGCCGTCCCGACGTCATCGTCCATACGGCCGCACTGACGAACGTCGACGAATGCGAACGCCACCCGGACCTCGCCGCGCGCATCAACAGGGATGCGGTCACCGAGATTGCGGACTTCTGCAGCGGCAGCGGCGCTAGGCTCGTCCACGTTTCGACCGATGCGGTCTTCGACGGAACTAGGGTCGGGCGCTACACGGAGACCGATCTCGCGGCCCCGCTAAACGTATATGGCCGCACGAAGCTCGAAGCCGAAAAGGTCGCGCTGCAGGCCCAAGGATTGGTCTTACGAACGAATATCTTCGGCTGGCGCCGAGGCCGGGCCGACGGCCTCGCCGAATGGATCCTCGCAGGTCTGCGCGCAGGCACGACTCTCACGATGTTCACCGACGTGTTCTTCACGCCGATCGCCACGCAGCTGCTCGCGCCGATCATCGCTCGGTGCACGCGGCTCGAAGCGCACGGTCTCTATCACGCCGGCGGGTCCGAGGCGATTTCCAAGCACGAGTTCTCGTTGCGTGTGGCCAAGGCCTATGGACTATCGGTTACCAATGTCCGGGCCATCTCGGTTGACGACAGGCCGGCTGCGGCCCGGCGAGCGAAGAACATGAGCCTCGACTCGTCGAAACTGGAGCGCCTATTGGGGACGCCTCTGCCCGGAATCGACGAATCCATAGCCGCCTGGAAAGAAAGAGAGAGAGTTGAGAAGGAATCGCAATGACGAACGAAATCAGATTTGGCAGCAGCGTCGTCGGAGACGCGCATCCGACCTACTTCATTGCGGATATCGCCGCCAACCATGACGGTTCGTTCGAGCGCGCGGTGGCTCTCATCCGTCTCGCAAAGGAATCAGGCGCAGACGCTGCGAAGTTTCAGAACTTTCAGGCCAGCAAAATCGTGAGCGACTACGGGTTTCGCACGCTGGAATCCGGCGGCAAGCAGGCTCACCAGGCGACATGGAAAAAATCGGTGTTCGAGATCTACTCGGAATACAGCATCTCGCAAGATTGGACGCAGCGACTCAAGCAGGAATGTGACCGCGCCGGCATCGACTATTTCTCGTCGCCTTACGATTTCGAATCGGTCGACCACCTCGACCCCTATGTCGACGTCTACAAGATAGGCTCCGGCGACATTACTTGGATCGAGATGCTCGAGTTCATCGGCCGCAAGGGCAAGCCTGTGATGTTAGCGACGGGCGCCGCATCGATCGGCGACGTGCAACGTGCGGTAACCGCGTTGTCGCGAGTGAACTCTCAACTGGTGGTAATGCAGTGCAACACGAACTACACGGCCAGCCTCGAGAACTACTCACACGTCAACCTGCGTGTGCTCGAGACCTATCGCGCCATGTTTCCGCAGGTCGTGCTGGGATTGTCCGATCACACGTTCGGGCTCGCGACGACGCTAGGAGCGGTGACGCTCGGAGCACGCGTCATCGAGAAGCACTTCACGGACGATAACGCTCGCCTCGGACCCGATCACAAGTTCGCGATGAATCCTTCGACCTGGCGAGACATGGTTGACCGGACACGCGAGCTCGAGCGCGCTCTCGGCACGGGCAACAAACAGGTGGAGAGCAACGAAATGGAGAGCATCGTGGTCCAGCAGCGTTGTCTGCGCGCGGCCGCGGACTTGAAGCCGGGCCAGGAGCTCTCCCGCGAGCACATCGAGGTGCTAAGGCCTTGTCCGCACGACGGAATCCGCCCGTTCCAGCTGGACGACGTGCTCGGTCGCAAGGTCCGCGTGCCGCTAAAGGCCGGGCAGCACGTCAAATGGTCCGACCTGACGTGAGTACTACGAAGGCCCACGCGTTGAAGGTCATCGGCTTCGACAGCTGGACTGGCGGAGCGCATCACTACCAACGGCTGATCGACGCTTTCAGAGCGCGAGACGTGACGTTGTCGCTCGTCCATATCGGGTCTTGGGGAAGCGATCTAGGACGGCCGCCCACGGAAACCCTCGGAGATCTGCCTGTCCGCGACGTCTCGTCTTACGCGAAACGCGGCTTTCCCGATATTCTCGACGCCGAGCGGCCGGACGCCGTGTTGTTTCTTTCGACCGAGACGTTTGCTCATCGCGCGTTCAACCGCTATTGCAGGGCGCGAGGTATACCAACCGTGAACCTCTATCACGGACTGGTCCGCGTCCAAGCGGTCGACGACGAAGGCTCACCTTACAAGGTGAACCCCATCGCCCACCTGAAGTTCGTCTCGAGCCGGCTGCTTAAGGCTCTCACACTCGTGTGGCCGACTTACGGACGCGCGCTTTGGAAGACCCACGCGCCAATGCGGGCGTGGCAGCGATTCGTGTCCGACATTTTCTTGGGCGCGCTCGGAAGGTTCCCCTTTACAGCCGCGGAGGACGCGAAGACGGATGCCTGCTGCGTCTATGTGGCCGCCGATGTGGAGCACGCAGTCAGAAAATACGGCTTCAGCAAGAACGAGATCACGGCCGTCGGAAATCCCGATCTGGTCCATTTTGGGTTGCCGGCGAAGGCGATCGGGTCCCATCTCGAGTCCCGCAGCGAGCGGCGGGACGTGATGTACATAGACACAGGGCTCGTTTACACGGGTTACGTTTTCGGCACACCCGAAGAGTTCAGACGCCATCTGATCGATACCAAGATCGAGCTCGCAAAAGACGGCCTGCGCCTGATCTTCAAGCCGCATCCGGATCATCGCAGGTCGAACATGCTGCAAACGCTCGCGGACGCCGGAGTCGAGGTCTGTTCGAACGAGGAGTTCGCAGAGCGGCTGGAGCGCTGTTGCGCAGCCATCGTCGAACCGTCCAGCTTGGGCGTGTTGCCCGCGTTGCTCGGGATGCCGCTGTTCTTGGCGCAGTACGGGAAACTCGAAGGGCAGCGTTTCGGCCAAGTCCTGGTGAGTTATCCGCGAGCCAAACCACTTACCGACCTCGCGCAGTTCGCCGAATCGCTCGCCGCCTTGCGGCAAGGCTACGACGTCGACGCGACACGGCAGTGGATCGCCGAAAATGCCGGCCCGTTGCCGGCCGATCGCATGCCGAGCCGAGTCGCGGACGTCGTTGCGAGCCTGATCGGCCGCGCGAGACGAGGTCCAGCCGACGAGCCGGGCTCGACCACCGTGGTCGCACCGGCCCGAGCGCAACGCTAGCGGTGTCTGCTGCCGCACGCGGCTGATTGCGCAGACGGCGGGAACCTACGCCGGATTCTTCGCTATGGAACGACCCCGTATTCCCGGCGCCAAAGCTCGAACAGAACGAGCCCAAATAGCCGTTCACCGTTGCTTCGGCCGCGATCCTGCCCGGCCAACAGTTTGCGCACCGTGCGTCGGTCGAACATCGTTTGCGGGTCGAGCAAAACCTCGTGGAACATTTCGCGGAATGCGCCGGCTCGTAGCCATCTCGCGAGCGGGATCGAAAACCCCTGCTTTCGTTGACGATCGAATTCCGGCGGCAGCACACGCATCGTCAAGCGTTTGAGCAGCGTCTTCTTCTCCCGTGGAGTCGCCTTCAGACGCGACGGCACTTTTCCGAACGCGAACTCGATCAGGCGGTAGTCGAGCAGTGGCGCACGCACTTCGAGCGAGCTCAACATGCTGGCGCGGTCCACCTTGACCAGGATGTCCTCGGCGAGATAGTTCGAGAAATCGGTGCGCGTGGCTCGTTGCAGTAGATCCACGCGCGGCGAGACGTCTCGAGCCATCACCTGCTCCGCGACGAGCGGCCAACCGTGCTCGGCTGCCATCAGCCGCGTGCGCGTCGTCGGGCTGAAGAACGAAGAGACCAACGGCAGCCCCCGCTGCAAGTCCGCGCCCAAGCCCTGGAGCCAGTTCCGGCCTTTCAGTCCGACCGGCAGCGCGCGTTCTGCAGTCGTGGAGATCAGCGAGCGCAGCGGTCGTGGCACTCTGCCGAGACGATTCTCCATCCACAGGAGGCGGCTATAGCTTCCGTAGCCGCCAAACAGCTCGTCACCGCCGTCGCCGCCCAATGCAACCGTGCAATGACGCCGGACCAGCTCGCAGACGAGAAACGTCGGGATCATCGACGAATCGAGCACCGGCTCGTCGAATTGCCTGGCCAAGCGCGGCAGTAGGTCGGCGGTGGTGGGCTGCGCCTCGAGTTCGACGTGCTCGGTGGCGAAGTGGCGCGCGATCAGTCGCGCGTGCTCCGTCTCGTCAAGCGACCCATGCCCCGGGAAGCGGATCGTGAACGTCTTCAGCTTCGACGAGGAACGCCGCGCCATAGCCGTAACGAGGCTGGAATCCACTCCGCCGCTAAGCAGCACCCCGACGGGCACGTCGGCCACGAGCTGACGGCGCACCGAATCCTGCAGTAGGGACTCCAACTCATCGAGCAGCGCCGCTTCGTCCGGGACGGCCGACGTCTGGAGATCCGGAAGCTGCCAATAGCGCCACACCTTCGCGAGGCCGCTTTTCATGTCGAAGCGCAAGGCGTGAGCAGCCGGCAGCTTGTTGAACCCTTGCAAGATGCAGCGCCCGCCTGGCACATAGCCCAGCGCGAGATAGCAATCGAGCGATTCGGGCTCGATACGACGCGGAAGCGCAGGGTCTGCCAATAAGCCCTTGAGCTCGGAAGCGAACCGCAGCGTACCGTCGGCGTAGTGATAGAAGAGCGGCTTCTCCCCGGCGCGGTCGCGGGCCAGCAGCACGACCTGCTGCTCGGCATCGTAGAGCGCGAACGCGAACATGCCGTTGAGACGCGAGACACACTCCGCACCCCACTCGCGATACGCCGCCAGGATCACTTCGGTGTCGCTGTGGGATCTGAACATCGCCCCTTTGGCCTCGAGCTCGAGCCGCAGGTCGGCGAAGTTGTAGATCTCGCCGTTGAAAACGATGGTCAACCTGCCCGCGACATCGCTCATCGGCTGATGGCCCGCAGCAGACAAGTCGATGATCGACAGACGCCGATGCGCGAGACCCACGCAGCCATTCCGCGACCACCATTCGCCCGCGTCGTCCGGTCCGCGGTGGGCCATCGCGTCCCGCCCAGCGACGAGCCACGAGCGATCATCGATGCGCGAGGTGGAGCAGATCCCGACGAGGCCACACACGAATCACCGCCTCCCGAGCGCCATCACGAAACGAAGTATCTGTGAGGCCCTGGCGTCGATCGTGTTCGGCTCGGCAAGTAGTCGCCTATACCCCGCCGCCCTGACCTGTTCGCGTTTGGCGGGATCTGCTTTGAGCTCCTTGACAACCTCGATCAACTCGCGTGTCGACGAAAAGAAGTACGCCTCCTCACGATCTTTGAATCGGCTCAGTGCTTCAGGCGTCCTCTCGCAAACCAATAACCCGCCCACGGCTACGATTTCCAGCGCTCTTCTAGTCCACGTGTCGTTGTTGATCTTCGAAAAGAAGCACAAGCCGGCCAGGACGCTCGAGTAGATGCGATTGTATTCTTCGCCGAACGCGTGAGTGATCGGTGCGAGCGCATGCAGCGCGCTCTTGGAAATGGCAGGGTCCCAGCCCCCGCCCTTGAGAATCACGCTAAAACTGTTGCGCACCAAGGCATCAAGGCAATCGACGCGCCAGTCGTTCTCCCAGTGGCCGATGAACGCAGCGTCCGCGATGAAATCGGCGCGCTCCGACACGGGGCCGGGCAGAGAATGCCTGCGCGGATCATACGCGGGAGGACAATGCTCGACATGCGCCGCACCCGCCCTCGAGTAATCGTCGACATTGTGCGCACGAAACACGAAGTGACCGTCATAGCGGTCCAAAGCACGTCGGAACTTCCAATGGAAGCCGAAGGGAGCGATCTTCGAGAACGCGTCGTCGTTGTAGTACTCCGTCAACGCGATTCCTCTTTCCCCGAGCCGCGCGATCGTCCCCCGGTCGAATTCGACCGGTAGGCGAAAATGCACCCCGTCCGGCCGCTCGCGGTCGGCTAGCTCGAGCAACTCCCGCTGCATCGAGCGATTAGCGCGGCCGACGTGTAGCCGGCGAAAAACCTTCGACAGCAGTCCTCGAGGCGAATCGGCGGTCTCCGAGGAATGCGTTAGCACCTCGACACCCAAGTCACGAAACGCGTCGATCCATCCAGAGTCGCGATCGGGGGTCGTGGCCAGGGTACCGACATAGATCATCCTCATACCTTGAGCCAGCGTTCCGGCAGTAATCCTTCGAAACCCCACCACATCTTGCCTTCCCGCATCACGAACCCCGGCGCAATCACGACCTTGGGCGCATGCTCGGCCAACCATGCGCCCCACCAGCTGAAAGTGCTGTTCGCGATGATGAAATGCTTCGCGTGCGTCATCAGCCACAGATCCGCGTACGCGTTGGCATCGCCTTTGTTGTGCGAGATGCACGTTACGCGGCGGTCGTCGACGGGCACCAACGGGCGTGCCGCCTCGGGCCGGTCGGAGAATACGAAGTAGTGCGCCGACGGGACAAGCGCTTCCATTCGCGTCACCGCTCGAGAGTAGTAGTCTCCCGGCGCATTGTTGATCCCCTCCTGCCCGGGCTCGTCGAAGAATCGCACATGCACCGCGACCGACGAACAGCCGCCGATGCGCTCCGCCATTTCGGCGTTCAACGAATCAGTAGGCGGGATGATCCGTAAGTCCTCGCGAATCGTCGCCTCGACATCTCTGAAATAGTCCTCGCTCTGCCAGTAGCCTTCCAGGTACACCGTTCCGCGCGGCTTCAATTGCAGAAGACGAGCGTCGAAGTCCAGACGCTCCTGCTGGATGTAGGTTCGTTCCTCAAACGCGCGCCGCCGGTTGACGGCACGTTTGAGATAGCGACGAGCTCGTGAGAAGGGGATCAGGCGCTCCGACACTGTAGCCTTCCGGCATGGGATGCGGAAACGATCCAATTGGTAGCGGCGTCGATAATCCAAGTCGCGAACGAACCCACTCACGTCGTCGATGACCAGCTCTGCATCGTTGACCAACGCGAGACGCCTGGCAGCGGCGTAGCAGAAAAGCTGATTGCCGATGCCACCGACTATTCGAGGAATCACTCTATTCGGCATTGATTCCGGCTCGCGAGCTAAGCACCGGATGCGTTTCGATGCGCGACATCCGATCGCTTGAAGATCGTGTTGATGTAGGTGTCCGCGTACACCTCATATCCCGTGCCCACGATCGCGTCTATGAGGTCTACGAGCTTGCTCGCAGCCCCCGACTCGGAATAGGTGAGCGTCTCGATGCACACGACTTTAGGCCGCCGCTCGACCGGTGTGCGCGCGAGGGCTGGCACCACCAGCGCGTCGGTTCCCTCGATGTCCACCGTGAGAAGATCCGGGAAGATCCCCGCGCGATATTCCTCGACGACGCTCGACAGTCCGCGGACGGGAACCGAGACTTTGTCGACTATTCTCGTCGATGTTTCCGTCTCGAGCCGTCGTGCCTCCTCGGCCGAGAACGTGCTCAGCGCCGGGACGTTCATGACATAGAACTCCACGGTTTCGCCGTCTCGCTCCTCCGCCACGATCCCGATGTTCAGATTCAGGTCCTTGGAGCGGTGCCTATGAAAGCTCGCGATCAGAGCGGGGTTGGCCTCGATGTTGATTCCTCGGCACCCTTCGGAGTAGAGCTTCTTCGTATTGCTCAAGTAGCTCGGATGGTGTGCACCCAGATCGATGTAGCTTGGTCGAGACACTCCGAGAAGGTCGAAGAGAAAACGGATCAGTAGATCCTCGCCGCACTGTGAGTACGACTTGTTGGGAGCGAACCCCTTGGCGACCAACCATTGCCGCGCCCGCAGTTTGAGATTGTGTCCCATGTTTGCTTGGTTCAGCGTCGAAGCGTCCAGGGAATCGGATGGTAGAACTGCGCGTCTCGGCTCGGCGTCAGCCTCGCGCCGCTCGCGACAACTCGACCGCAGACGAGGGGCATGGGATGCTCAGCGCTTTACTGCAATGCAATGCCAGCCGAAGCACGCGAGGTCTTCAGCGCGCTTTCGGCCGCGGATCTTGAAGTAGAGCACTCCGACCAAGCTGTACGCATAGGCGAGCGGCCAGGTCCAATTGCCCAACTGTCTTTCCATGCCACCCAACCGCATGAGCTCCTGCTCTGTGTAAGCGAACCAATCGCCGTTCGGGGTCAATTCTCGGATGTCGAACCCCCGGAGCGGCAAATGATGCTCATACCAGTAGCGCGAAAAGCCCGTGCAGTAGTGATGAGGCGCCATGTGGACGTGCGACGCGAACGGAGCGGTCAGTATCAACTTGCCGCCGCGCTTTAACAGGCGAGCGAACTCGTCCAGAGCGCGAGTCGGTTCGGGCACGTGTTCCAGCACTTCGCTGCAGAGCACGGCGTCGAAGCTCTCGTCCGGCGCCGGTATCGAACCGATGTCGCTGACGAGATCGATGCGGCTCGTGTCCCACTGCGCGGTCTGCAAGCCTTCGTTTATCGCCGCTCCCACTTGCCCTTGGTACTGACAGAAGTCCTGCGAGACGTAATCGAGATGTCCGCAGTGCCGGCGATTCTTCAGCTCGCCGGCGCCCGCGTCCAAGAGTCGCGAACCACGTGGCAGAGCCGCTAGCGCTTCCTTCAGCCAGGCTTGACGATTCGACTCGTTGAGGTCCTTACCAAGAATGGCAGCCAAACCTAATGGTCCGATTTTCTGAACGTAAACAAGCCCAAATTGTAATGGGCCAGTGCCAATCGCTGCAGACTTTCTTCCGAGAGGTCGGCATGACTCACCTCGCCGTTGGCCGTGATCACAGTCAACTCTTGGAGCTGCAAACCGTTCGCTCGGGCACAGCGAATGATCGTCCGAGGATCGAATACGCGATTTGCGTTGAATTCCACGCGCTCCTGGCCGATTGGCGTGGAAAGGTAGAAGCAGCCGCCCGACGCGAGGAGTCGAGCCATGTTTGCAATGCCGCGCTCGTATCCCAGCGGGTCTACTGGGTCACCGTACCGCCCCAATCCAAAATGCTCGACGGCGTGGAGGCACGACAGAGAATCGCAATACGCTTCCCCGTCTATCGCCGCCGGCACTGGCTTCATGAGATCCGCCTGTTTGAATGCGATCCCCGGCACTGGTCTCGAGATGGGCCGTACGTCTAGCATCTCGACTTCCCGAAAGCTCGCCACGTGCGCGATGAAGCCGTCGACGCGCGAACCAACGTCTACGTGGCGCTTCGGCCGCGCTTCGAATATCCGTCGAGCAACCAACAAATCCTGCCAGAAGTATTCGTTGTTGGTTGCGTCCGCCTTAGCGTACCAATCGTGCAAGCACGGGACGATCGTCACCGAACCGCCGCGCATACGCCGGAAACGACGCCAGTCGCGTACATAGCGCGGGAGCGCCCGGAGCGACTCCAACAGCGTTCGGGGAGCGATTCCGAGCTGACTCGAAAAGATCCAGTCGATCTTGATTAGAGCACTACGTACTGCGTTCATCGTTGCTGATCCAGCTCGCCGCGACGCGCGATCTGGATAGAGTGAACATCCACAGGAAATAGACGGTGGAGAATGCCACAGCGGAAATCGCGATGCCTTTGGTGCCGGCGACCGAAGCTCCATAGATATTGAAGACAATGCCCAAGAGGGCGGTCACGATTTTCGCGCGAAGCATTGCAGCGGACCTCATTTCGCTCATGAGTTTCAGCCCGAGCATTTGAGCCGCCGCAAACAGCCCACCCGCTAGCACGACCCAAGGCAGCAGGTAAGAAATGCTGCGAAATTCGGCCGCGACTACGAGGCGGAAAATCCACTCATGCAACGTCATTGCCAGCGAAAAGGCGAGTAACGTCATCGCCAGACAAGAAAACGTGATGCGCCATGCGAGCTCGTGAACGAAAGCGTTGCGCGAATCCGACGTCGCATCGCCCGATTTCTGGTACAGGATCGGTCCGATAAAAGACACGGCCATTCCAGTCGCCAACGCAATCGGCGTGTAACCGAGCTGGAACAGGACTGCGTATAGGCCAACTTCCTGAGTGCTTGCGAAGACCTCCAAAGCCCAGCGGTCCGAGCTCTGCTGAGCCCAAGTGAATATTCCCCAAATCGAGAACGGCCAAGAATAGGCCCAAATCCGCAGCATCCACGCCCTGTCGTCGCCTCCACCCGTGCGGCTGGGCGGGATGAGCCGGCGCAGAAAGATAAATTGCGATGTGTTAACAAGCAATGACGACCCAGCATAGGCGAGCACGACCGCCGTGCCGGAGCCGCCGAGTAAGAGGACCGCGGCCACGGCGAGCAGGATTTTGAGCCACGCATCGAGTGCGCCGTGGAACGCGACCACTGCCCTCTGCCGCGCCGCGTTTTGGATACCGCTCAGCGTGCTGTTGTAGATGCTCAGCACTGCGAATAGCAAGGCTGCAGCCGCCAGACTGATCCAACGGTCACCGCCTAGAAGCGAAAGGCCTGTCAGCAGAGTCGCTCCGGCGCCGAACACGACGAGAGTCGCGAAAAAAATCAGGCGGCGCGACGCTCGTACGTAGCCGCCGAATTCCTGTTTTTCCGCGGCAACTGAATAGAAGCGACTGATGCCATTGCTTAGCCCACCCATCGCAACCTGGTCCACCAAGCCAACAACCGTAAGGCCCAGCGCGATGCGCCCGTACTGCACGGGGTCGAGATACTCGGTGAGCACTCGGACCAAGACCAGCGCACCGAGCACGGCCGAAACTTGGCCGAGAAGGATCCAGGTGCCCTCCTTGGCGAGATGGTAGTAACGAGAAGAGATCACTTTGATTTCAGCAACCACGCATCGACTCGAAGATCCTGCGAAGAGATCCTGCGCGACGTGCGTGCGATTGCCTGTGCGGGTTGCGAAGCAAGAAGACCGTCAGGTGGTCACGTGGGTTGCGGCTGAAGGCTCGCCGGTCGGACGCGCGTGCACATGCTCGGCGCGACGCCGCGCCTTTCTCCTGTCGCGAAGCGACTGCGCCATCATGCCCACTAGGAACGCGTAAATGAACGCGCCTTGCGACTCCTTGAACGTCTCGTGAAAGAGCCCATAGATGCCAGCCGATAGCACCCCCCAAAACAACGCCTCTTGGCCACGGCGCAAATAGCGCAGGACCGCGTAGAAGATGGATAAATAGCACAGGAATCCGATTGGGCCGGTCCTGAACAACACGTCCATGTATTGCCCGTGAGCCGACCCGGCGGGAAGACCCGGTATGGTCCAGACGCCCAGATATCCCGATCCGGTGAAGGGATTGCGAATGACGAACTCAATGACGTTCATCGCTATGTACACGCGCGCACCCTCCGATGATTCGCGCGAATTCAGGGCGGTGACTACATCGCCCTCGTTGGTCAGAAAGCTCAATAGCCGCACATCGAAGAACTGAAAGGCAACAGGAAACAGCCAGAAGAGGATTAGCCCGAAGGCAATGATGCCGACGATCGTCGCGACACCGTTGAGCAGCGCCCTCGCGCTGAGGCGCCGCAGCAAATTACCGTGCTTGACCAATGCGAATAGGAGAAAGCCAACGAACAAGGAAACGATCGAGCTGCGCGAAAACGTCAGGACCAGGCCAGCCAGGAGCACCAAGAGCACAGGGTAGCGAAACAGCCCAAGCAACCGCTTTATCGGCGGATCCAGATACGCGAGCCACAGCGCGATCAGATAGATGAAGCCGATTCGTTGAGTGCCCACGAGGTCTTTGGCCTCAAACCCCACGATTTTACCTGTCGATGCCTCTAGCAAGACGAAGGCGCTCTCGAGGGAGAGGTACACGCTGATCACGACGACAGAAGCTTTGAAGGCCGCAATCTTGTCCGCGTCGATCGTGATGAATGCGTACGAAAACATGCTCATGAAGATCAGGAAGCTACCGAACCTCCAGGCGCTCATTGCGAATAGATCGACCTGGTAGAGCGTCGCGATGAAGAAGACCAAGACATAGAACGTGGCGAACATCGTCAGCATGCCGCCCGGATACTGCAAACGTCCCTGAGCTAACACAACGAACAACGGCAACAACACGAACGTGTAGTTCACCCCGACCCCGACCCCAATGGAAACGGGATGCATGCAAAAGACGAAGAACAACGCTAGCGCGGCCTGCTTGAGGAAAGTGCTGACGGTCATGCCGCCCTGTCGGGGAGCGGCCGGCCTCATGGGCACGTTAGATGGTTGGACCGAACCAATCACAGGAGCCATCGATCGACCACGATCCTTGCTCGAGTGTGCTCGCGACTCAGCCGCGGCGCGTCGAACAGTCTACTTGCGAGCGAGTGAGTTCCGTCTTGCGACGAACATATTGGTGACTAGAACGACGAACACGCCGAATATCAAACCCACCGTTGGACCGAGAGCCACGAGCACGATCTTGTTCGGTCTGACGATGTCGTCGCGCAAGGGCGGTAACGCCCTGTCGACGGTACGAAACGCGTATTCCTTCGTAACATTCGCGAGCATGCGTTGATTGATCTGTGCCTCCATCAGCCGATTTATCGCCTGCCGCGTTTCGACCGTCGAAGTTGCAGTTAGCTCCGTCTCCAAAAAGCTCTGGGACAACTTGGTGCTCGCGATCGCGCGTTCCCGCATTTCTGCGTTCAGTCGGGCCACCACAGCATTGACCCAGCGTGCCGCGGCTTCCCGATCGGTCCACTCGATGCTCACAGTGACGAGGCCGCCCTTGCCGTTCGGAAAGGCCGTGCTGAGGACGGACAGGAAACGCAAGTATCCCTGCGTTAGCGTGGGCTCCTTGGGTCCGCGCCATTTATTGCCGTCGGTGTCCCAGAGATTGGGGAACAACTCGGGAAGCATGTTCGCTTCCTTAATGAAGCGCTCCAAGAACTCGCGGGACCTCATGACCGCGAGCGCCTCGTCGACTTGGTTGACAGAATTGACGTTGATGCGCGCGAGTGACGCCAACCCGCCGAGCTGGCCTAGCGCACCGGTCAAGCCACTCGAGCTGCTGTTCTCGGCGCGTGCGTCCGCCAGCACCGTGGTGGCGCGATAAACCGGTGTCATCAAGAACGCCGCAGCAACGAACGGGATCGTGAAAAGAACGACGCTCGCAAAGATCCAATACCGCTTGGACCATAGCGTTGCCGCTACGGCGCCAAGGTCGATGTCCTCGTTTGTTTCGTCGACTCGGGCGACCACCTAAGCGTTCCCGGCGACGTCGCGTGGGTCCATCAGAAGGAGAGGACGGCCGCGGCCGCCATGTCGAAAGTGCCTATAGCCGCCATTAGCCCTACTGCGTACTCTGGTAACCGCGGGTCGCAAAGCAGCACCTCGGTACCGGGCGGTGCGCTCGAACCTGTGCATCATATCGACGCGCGGAAACTCTCACAACACGCCGGCGGGAGACGGCGCGTCGCGCGCCGGCTCGAACGCGATTAGTGCCGCGATCCCCCGGCCGTCCCCAGCGGGACCATCGCACCCACACGCCCGACCGACCGTGCTCGAACTGGGACGTGCGCGAGCTCGTCGGCAACGTCGGGGGCGCTGCGTCCGTCGAGGAACAGACGGCACCAAATCTCGAGGGTCAATAGCGTCATGATGTGGTCGGTGAAGTCTTGCCGACCCGTTTGATGCAGCGCGAGCATCGACTCGATCGCGCGCCAATTCAGCAAACCGCGCCTCTCGACGACGCTCCGCGACAGGATGGCCTTCGTTAGGGGCGCGAGCTCGTCGCGGAACCATGCGCCGATCGGCGCGCCAAAGCCACGTTTGCGACGTCGGATGGTCTCGGCCGGCAGCAAGTCCGCAACGGCCTTCTTCATCAAGTACCGGAGCTGACCGCCCTTCATCTTGATGTTCTCGGGCATGCGAGCCATCAGCTCGACGAGGCCGACATCGAGCAGAGGTACCCTACATTCGAGAGACGTGGCCATCGTCATCTTGTCCGTCAGCAGCAGTAGATCGTCGGGCAGTTGAGTCGCGAGATCGGCCGCCAGCAACTGGCGAAGGGGCTCCTCTCCTCTGGCTTCCGCGAAGGCCGCAGCCAGCGCGTCGTCCTCGAGGGCCGGCGGTATGCCGAGCGCGTTCAGTTGCCCGGGGTCGAAGATCTGCGAGTAGCCTCGATACCGCTCCTCGAGATCGAGCTCGTTCGCGCTCGTGAAGCGCTTGAGGTATCGCAGGTAGTTTCGCGTAAGCGAATGCCGGTCCGAAGGCAGCAGCTGCGCCAGACGGGAAACGCATTGCACACGAACCCATTTGGGCAAGCGGTTGTAGAACCGGCGGTAGTGCTCGCCGAGATAGCGCGGATAACCGCCGAAGATCTCGTCGCCGCCAACGCCCGAAAGGATCACGGTGACGTCAGCACGCGCGTGTCTCGCGACGAGATAAGTGGTTATGGCCGCGGAATCCGCGATCGGCTCGTCCAAATGCCAAATCAGCTGTGGAAGAAGCCTGATGACGTCTGGAGCCACGACGATTTCACGGTGCTGCGCACCCAAGTGCTCGGCTACACGTCGCGCAGGCGAGCGCTCGTCGTACATGCGCGCTGCGCTCGATCCATCGAAGCCGATCGTGAACGTCTTCACGGGCCTGTCGCTGTGCTTCGCCATCATCGCGACGATGCTGCTCGAGTCCAAACCGCCGCTCAAGAAAGCCCCGATCGGGACATCGCTGACCATCTGTGCGGCGACAGCGGACTCCATCTTGTCGCGAACGGCTTCCGTCCATTGCCTTTCCGAGAGGCTGTGATCTGTCCCCGGCGGCAAGCGCCAATAGCGGTGTGATGTGACGGTCGAGCCCTCGACCACGAGCACCGTTGCGGGCGCGAGACGCCGCACGCGCGAAAAGATGGAACGCTCACCGGGCACGTAGCCGAACGCGAGCAGGTCGCGAAGCGCTGCAGAGTCGAGCTGCGCGGCGACGAACGGCAGCTGCAGCAACGCCTTCACTTCCGACGCAAACGCCAGCCAGTCGTCACCCTGCCAATAGTAGAGAGGCTTGATCCCGAGCCGGTCCCGCCCCAACACGAGCTTGCGTTGCTCGGAATCCCAGATAGCGAAGCCGTACATGCCATCGATCTTGTCGACGAGAGAATCGCCGTGCTCCTCGTACAAGTGCACGAGGACCTCGCTGTCGGTGCGAGAACGGACCGAGTGACCGCGAGCTAGGAGGTCACGTCGAAGCCCCTCGAAGTTGTAGATCTCGCCGTTGCAGACGGCGTGGACGGACCGGCGTTCATTCGCGACCGGTTGATGACCATCTCTAACGTCGATGATCGACAGGCGGCGCATGCCGAGCATGGCGCGCGCGTCGCGATAGGTCCCTGCGTCATCCGGGCCACGGTGCGCGACAGCATTCCCCATTCGCGCCAGCCAAGACTCGTCGACGGCCTTACCTTCGCGTAATGCGACTACCCCGTAAATTCCGCACATACCCGATCTTTAGCGAGAAGCGGATGGATCCCCGTCTCATTGTCATTCTTGGTGTTCTCCCGGCGCTATCGTGCAATCGGCTCTAATGGCTTCCGATTCGCACGCGAACTACGTGTGTGTTCCACGAGAACGCGTCGCAGGTTCATTCTGCGTCGATTGGATGCGCGCGACTGGAGTCTGGATGACCCATCCAACTTCAGGCACTGCCCTCTATTTTTTGACCGAACTTAAAGCCCCCACGTGCACACTACCACGTCGCAGGCGATGCGGGACGAGATTTAAGGCGGTCGCGTAGGCGCAAATGAGATTGAACAGAATCTGTCCAGCGGATCCTTGAGCCTGGATCTTAGGTGTCGAGCGCTCGTAAGCCCCGCCGGAGAGAGACCCCGTGCACAGGAGCGGGCCGTGCCGGTCAGACGGGCAGCGGCACCGGTCGCCTCTCGGTAGCAGGGCCAGATCGGGTCGGATGCCAGTTGCAGCGGCGCGCACAAGTACCGGGTCTCGCTTAGCCCACCTGCACAGCATTACGGCATGCCCGGAGGAATAGCGGCCCTCCCGCGTCACGCGCTGCGCCGAGCACTAGAACGAATGAACCGCCGCCGCCGCGAGCGCCATGTTGTAGATGATCGTCGTGATCGCGCTCCAACGCGCGAGCGGCTGATCGAGCTTGAGCGGCACGACGATGGCATCCCCCGCCTTTATCCCACCACTCGAGTCGCGTCCGAACCAGCGTGCCCCAGACTGTGCAACGACCTCGCCGTTCGCCCTCACGACATAAATGCGTTTGTTGTCGGCCCTCTGCGTCGTCCCACCGCTCTTCGCAATGTACTCGTCGCGCGTTAGGCCGCGCTCGAACACGTGCGACGTCTCGTACTGCACTTCGCCGACCACCGTCACTTCCTGCCGTTGATCCGGCACGATCAATTGGTCGCCGCCTTTCACAACGATGTCCACGTCTGCGGCACCGCGAACGATTTGATCGAGCCGAATCGCTAGCCTTCCCGTCGGCACGGAATTGCGCAGCTGGGTAATCAGCGATTGGCCGGTGGTGATCGTCTGGCTCGCATTGGGCTCGGTGATCGACACGGCGGCGAGATCTCGCTCGACTCGACTCGCGAGCGTCTCGAGCTCCTGACGTTGCTTCTCGCGCAGCTCTACGCGCGTGAACACGCTGCCCTCCGGGAACGCGAGATCCGTGAGCCCGCCAGCGCGCGCGAGCACTGAGGACAGCTTCTCTCCGCGCCGGATCGGATACGTGCCCGGAAAAACCACTTCGCCCTTGAGCGTGATCGATTCCTCCCCGCGCCAACGAGATACCTCTTTGACGTTCAAGTAATCGTAGGGCGTGAGCTGGATGTCCGCTGCAGCATCTCCTTTGAGAAGCGCGGCTAGGTTGACGGTGACGAGCTCGGTCTCGCGATATTCGCCGTTGACGACCGCGTAGCGAGTGAGCTCGGCGTCCGTGACGTACGCCGCCTCGCTGAGCCCGCCCCCGGCGCGCAACAGGTCGCTGATCCGCATGCCGCTCTCGAGCGGATACTCGCCCGCGGCGCGCACCTGACCACCGATGCGAACGACCGGCCAGGGCGTGTTCGGCGGCATCTGCGTCTCGATCTCCTTGATGATCGGATCGACGATGTGCTCGCGGCCGGTCTCGAAGTTGAAGACGTAAACCGTATCGCGCGCCTCGAGTGTCACGTTCGCGGGCCCGTTCGGCTGGCGCCAGGCCTGCTGCAGATCGGCCGAGATCGCATCGATCTTCACGTTGGGCGACGGCTCGCGTCGCACGAGGATGTAGCTCAAATCCGACTTCGGCTTGACGACCTCGGGCGCCGGCAACAGATCGGTGAGCCGCATGCCGCGCGTCCACTGAAAGATCCCGGGCTGATAGACGTTCCCCGCGAGCCGGACGGAGTTCTCGAGCTGATCTAGATTCGGCGGCACACGGAGCACGTCTCCATCGCGGACGGCCGTCTGAGTACCGCTCGTAAGGTCTACGTCTTGCACGGTCGTGCCGCGATTCGGCACCACCCGCTCGAGGCGCAAGTTCGTTCGATTCGCGCTCGGCGTGAGCCCGCCCGCAAGCGAAACGAGGTCCGAGACGGCGCGCTCGCCTTTGATCTCGTAGATCGCCGGCCGGCGCACTTCACCATCGACTGCGACCGTCGCCCCGACGGGCGGAACGAAGATCGCATCGCCCGGCATCAGCCGCGCGTCGGCACGTGTATCGCCGCGCAGCAACAGGTCGTAGAGATCCAACGTCGAAATCGTATTGCCGCCGCGCATCAAGGCGATGCTGCGCAGCGAGCCGACCGGCTTCACGCCGCCGCTCGTGTATAGGGCGTTCGTCATCGTCGAGAGACTGGTGACGAGATAGGAGCCGGGCTTCAAGACGTCGCCGAGCACGAACACGCGTATCGAGCGGAGCTCGCCGAGCGTCACGCTCGCTCGTACGCCAATCATCTGCTCCGAGACTCGCTGCGAAACGGCATCGCGAAGCTGCTCGTAGGTCAGCCCTGCGACATTGACCGGTCCGATCTCGGGGAACGTGATCGTGCCGTCGCGGCTCACGGTGAACCGGTAGTCCTGGTTCTGATTACCGAACAGCTGGATGTTGACGGAGTCGCCGGGCCCGATTACGTAGTCCACTGGCACGGGAATGTCTGTCGACGGCTGAAATGGCGACGTGATCGAGCTGAGCCCTCCCAACGCGAGCCCTGTGCGGGAGGTGGTGGTCGACTCCGTCGTGCGGCGTTGCTCGAACAAGTCGTACCCGAACGGCTTCAGCGCCTTCGTGCCGACGGGCTCGAGCGGCAGCAGCGTCAACACGATCGTGAAAGGCTTCAGCGACGTCTCCGCCGAAACGCGGACCGTCGCCTGGTCAACGGTCAGTCCCGCAAGACTGATCGCGTTGACACCAGGCAGCAGCAGTTGACCAGCACCGTCGAGCTGATACGGGTTGCCCTTCTCGAGGCGCCCCTGAAAGTCCTCGAGCTTGCGCTGGTCGTCCGGAAGTCGGATGGGCTGGCCGGTGTCCTTGCGCTGCGAGAACTCGAGGACGAGCGTGTCGTTCGGCTTGAGCCGTGGGTTCTTTTCTTGATTCTTTTCGGCCTCGGTTTGGTCGCGCAACGCCCCGTCGAGCGTAGCCAACGATTGAGGATTGAATTGGTTTTGCTGCTGCTGCTGCCCCTGGCCGCTCGGTAGCTGCCCTTGCAGTGCCGACAGCATTGCGTCGCGCTCGGCGGGTGGCAGTTGTCGCTGCAGATCGCGGATCAGCGCCTGCTGC
>Ga0157375_10000606_pt1 | contig 31837 bp, 20 predicted proteins | sample M35metaG_FD_115311 | JGI IMG/M metagenome (GOLD analysis project Ga0157375, IMG submission 115311) | Miscanthus rhizosphere microbial communities from Kellogg Biological Station, Michigan, USA - M3-5 metaG | ecosystem: Host-associated > Plants > Roots > Rhizosphere > Soil | place: USA: Michigan... | reverse complement strand
TTCCAACCCTGACTCGTTTGCCGTCACGACGTCCGGCAATGACTTCATCGTCGTCGACGCGGGACGATCGGGAATCAACGAGTGGCGCCTGTCGGCGGACGGGACGATCGTCTCGACGCTGGCGATCGAGCCGGCGCCCATCAATATCTCTCAATCGCTCTACGACGTCGCGGTCACCGCGAAGAACGGCCGGATCGCGATCGCGTGGACGCAACGGCAGTTCACGACGGTGTCATCCGCGGTCATCCAGCCCGATGGCAGCATTACCCGTTACGTGATCGCGAGGGGCATCGGGCCAGTCTCCGGCGTGGCCATTCTCCCCGTCGACATCGGTTTCCTGGCCGCATGGAACGAACAGCGGACCGTGAGCCAGACGAAAGTCGTTGCCGCCCTGCTGGACGACGGCGGTGTCCCGCTCGCCGCGCGGCCGGCCGACCTCGGCGACGGCACGTTCACCGCCGCCGCGTCGTCGGGAAAAACGATCGCGCTGATCCTGCACACGTCGACACAAACAACCATGCTCCTTGCGGACGTCGATGCCAACGGCATCTCGCCGCGCGCGCCGGCACTTTTCGCGATCACGCCCGTTCGCCAACTGTTGCCGGCCGTGGCAGGAAACGGCGCCGGCTTCACCACCGCATGGATGGATTTCTCGAAAGACTCACAAAGCGCTGTAGCCGGCCGCGTCACCGCCATGGGCGAGCCGCTGGACGGCACCGGCATCAATCTCGGCGAAATCGGTCAGCCGGGAACCTCGCCGGCGATCGCGCACGGCCCGTCGGGAGAGCTGATGGTCTGGAGCGCGAACGGCCATCTCGTCGCCGCGCGTCTCACTCCGTTCGGCACGACGCTCGACGCGACGCCGATCGTGATCGCGCCACTGTCGTTTGCAGCCTTCGCCACCTACAGCGTGACCTGGAACGGCAGCCGGTTCTTCGTCGTGTGGACAGATGGGACACAACAACTCTTCGGCGCGTTCGTAGGACCCGACGGCATCGCCACGCAGCCCAGAGGCCTCAACATCCAGATTCCAACCACCACGCTTCCCACGGATCCCGACGTGGCGTGGGACGGCCGGCAGTTCCTCGTCGTCTACGGCGAATTTGCGCCTGTCCCATGCGTCGAAGGTTGTATCCAGCAGGCCGACAAGATCCGGCTCCTGCGCGTTTCCGCGGATGGCATCGCCATCGATACGAATCCGGTGCAGATTCCCGGCTTCCACGTCCGCGCGCACGTCGCGTCGAGCGGAGCGGAGTCGCTGATCGCGCTCGACACCAACCAGGACACCTCGGCCATGATCGTCCGCGACGACGGCGGCCTCCTTCAGCTCGGGCCGGAAATCCCACTCTTCCAGTGGGTTTCCTCGTTCGGCAGCGACGTCGCGTGGACCGGCTCGCTGTACGTCGTCGCCTGGCGATACGAATTTCTGCCGACTCGGGCTGGCTGGATCGGCGTCAGCAGAATCAGCCAGTCGGGCGTTCCGTTCGGCTCGCTCTTCTCACCAACCGCCGGCCCCGCGGAAAGTGGCACACCGCTGTCGAAAGTGTCCGTGGCGGCGAATGATGCCGGCGAGGCTGCCGTCGTTCTCTCCGAGATGGCGCCGCCAACGTACGTCGCGCGGGCGCGGCTCTACCTGATGTCGGAGATGGCTCCCATGCCGGCCGCGCCCGAGGCGCCGCGGAACGTCGTCGTGTACCGCGCCGGACCAATGATCGTAATCAGCTGGCAGATCGACGGGCCGCGCGACGGATTCTTCATCGAAGCCTCCGGCAATTCCGGCAAGAACTGGGTTCCCATCGCTGTAACCGGCGATGTACGGATGACGACTTCCGGTTTGCCGGCCAGCTACCTGTTTCGCGTGCGCACCATCGGTCCGGGCGGCCTCTCCGAACCGGCCACCGCCGCCGCCGGCAGCAACGAACGCCGCCGCGCGGCGCGGAAATGAGGACGACGATGCGCACTCCTGTCTTGATCCTCGCCACTCTCTTCACGTCGTCGCTCTTCGCGGCAGGCCACGATCTGCCGCCATCATCGCCGACCGCGAATCAACTGCGACCGGTCGTGACGGGCAACGGTTCCGGCTTCACGGCCGCGTGGATCGAGCAGGCGCTTGGCCGAAATACCGTCGTCTCGTCAATCGTGAACGCGAACGGCGAGCCGATCGAGGGCGGAAGCGCCGCGGTCGATCAGAAGTCCGCTTCGTCAATCGCCATCGCGCACAGTCCATCCGAGACGCTCATCGCGTGGACCGCCGCCGACGGCAATCTGTTCGCGGAGCGGTTGTCTCCCGCCGGGATACCACTGAGCAGAACTCTCGTAACGTTTGGCAAAGACTACCTGTCCGACGTCGCGGTGGCGTGGAACGGCAGCCGCTATTTCGTGGTGTGGTCGACCGCGGCGCAACTCCTCGGCGCGTTCGTCGCGCCCGACGGCTCATCGACGACGCCTCGCCCTTTCTTCATCGAGACTTCTCAGACCGGACACGGCCCGGAGGAGCTGGCCCTCACGCCGGATATCGCCTGGGACGGCCAGCACTTCATCGTCGTCTTCGCCGAAGTGCCGAATCGCATCTGCCCCAACCTCTGCCCGCAACCTGACCCGGACCGCTTTCGCGTGATGCGCCTCTCCGCGGACGGCGACGCCATCGACAGCACGCCGCTCCTCATCGCCGGCAGCCACCTGCGTGCGCACGTGGCGTCGAGCGGTTCGGAGTCGTTGATCGCGCTCGACAGCCACCGCGAAGTTTCCACGATCATCCTGCACACCGAGGGCGGCCTGACGCTCGATGCAGAGACGCCGGTGTTCCATTGGTTTTCCGACGTCGCAAGCGCGGTGGTGTGGGACGGTTCAACATTCATCGCCGCCTGGTCATACCCGGGCGCCGATGCGAGCTGGATCGGCGCGGTTCATGTGACGCGATCGGGACAGCCGTTCGATTACCGCGTTGCGGCGACCCGAACGCTTGCTCCCGTCTGGTGGGGCGGACCGTCAATGGCAGTCAACGACGCGGGTGCTACCGCCTTCACCGTTACGGAAGCGGTCGGACCGTTGCAGCTTGCGCGGGCGCGCCTCTATCTCTCGTCCGAATTCGCGCCTGCGCCGGCACCGCCCCCTGCGCCGAGAAACGTAGTCAGTTACTTCGGCGGAACGGCGGCGCGTATCGACTGGCAGAGCGATCCAGCTGCTGGATTCCTGATCGAATGGTCGTGGGATTTCGGCAAGGACTGGAACTTCGTCGAAACTGTCCCCGGCGACGCGCGCACGGCCACCGTCTACGCCGCTGTCGGCAACCTCTTTCGCGTACGCGCATTCGGGCCGGGCGGCGTTTCCGAAGGAACGATCACCAGCATAGGCAGCATGCAGCGGAGCCGCGCGGCGCGGCGGTGAGAGCTTCAGTCGTACTCGCTAGCTTTCCAGCGACGCGACGTACTGTTCTGCGGCATCGAGTTCCTCTTCCGAAAAGACCACGATGCCGTTCCGGCGAAGCAATGCCGCGGTGATGCCCTCGCCGTCGACCGGCGTCTTGCTGAAGGTGCCGTCGTAGATGAATGAACTTCCGCACGACGGGCTGCCGGCTTTCAGGATCGCGATCCGCACGTTCTCCGCTTGGCCCTGCTCCATCGCGGCGCGCGCGCCGTTTTCGAATGCACTCGTTACGTCGGCACCGTCGCGCGTCACGACGCGCCGCGAGCCGTCATTGACGATCTCCGAGGGAGGCCGCGGCGTTCCGAGGCCGCCAAGCATCTCCGGACAGACCGAGACCACGCGTCCCTCCGTAATCCAGCGTTCGAGGACGGCGTGGTCGCATTTCTTGTCGCGCGCGTCATGCCGCACCGGCGCGCCGAGGAGGCACGAGCTGACGAGGATTTTGATCATCGTGGGATGGTAGCGGATGTCCGTAAAAGAACAACGCAATGGCCTTAACTGAAGCTTGCACGGCGCTCATGGCCGGAGCGCTGGCGTCTCGCCGGCTGGCTCGGCTGCGTCCTCGCTGCCGAATGGGAGGCTTGCGCCGGCGTCTTGTTACCAGCGAATGTGGAGGGTTTGGCGGTTCGGCAGCGAGGACGCAGCCGGGCCAGCCGGCGAGGACGCCAGCGCTCCGTCGTCGAAGAGCGCGACGGATCATTGTGCGGCCAATCGCGCTCGCGCCCGTGGATAGAATCAAACGGATGCAACGCATTGCCGTTCTCGCGATCGCGATCCTCTCGCTGCGTTGCACGACGATCAGCGGAACGGCGTCGCCGCAACGGTACGCAACCGGTCCGGCCGCCACCCTGCTGCTCCCCTATTTCGACGTGTCGGACACTCTCCGATACGACACGTCGATGACGATCACGAACAGCGGCGATACGGAGCGCACGATTCGCTTCACGTTCTGGACCGACCATGGGTTCGCAACGCTCTGGTTCGCGGACACGATCGGACCGCACGCGACGCGAACGGTGTCGGTCGCAAGCGTCCTGAGGGGAAGCTTCATCATTGGCCCGAAGGAAGGACACGTTCATTGCCCGACCTTCGAGCCAGGTCCGCCTGACTGCGCTGGTCATCCGATCCCATTGCCGGTGTTGAGCAACACGAACTGTCTGCTTCGCGGCAGCGTCCCCTCCTTCTGCCAGACGCGCGTCAGCGAGAGGCATGCACACGCGATCGGCTATGTGACCGTCGATGTCGTCTCCGGCGACGGCCTGCTCCCGCCCACGGACCGGCCGTATTACGCGACGCTGCTCAACGCGAACGTGTTGACCGGCACCTACGAACAACGCGCTGATGGCAATGTTCTGTCGTCCAGCCCGCTCGTGCATCTCGCGGCGCGGGACGGCCTGACATCGACATTCTACGGAACGTTCTCGCACGGCGACGATCACCGCGAGCCGCTACCCGCCGAGGCAACGGTTGCGTTGCGCGACCGCGGCGAAACGGAATTGCACATCTGGACCGAGCCGACGATCGCCTCGCAACGCTGCGAGGACTTCACGCGGCCGATCGTAACCTCGCGCCGAATTCGCACGTGGCGACGACAAACGACGATCCGTGCCGATCATCAGATTTGGATCACCGTCAGCAAACCGATCCCGCCGGATCCGAGTGCCACTCCTCCTCCCGAGCGCTGCGCGACATCCTACTAACGGTTTTTCACGCGGAGACGCGGAGACGCGGAGAAAACCAGTACCAACTCCGCGTCTCCGCGCCTCCGCGTGAACCGTTTCCTGTGACGTACTTTTCGCGCTCTACAAATTCACCCACACGCTCTTCGTCTGCGTGTACTTCTCCAATGCGTCGCGGCCCTGATCCCGCCCAAATCCGGATTCCTTGAAGCCGCCGAAGGGAAGAGCGGGGTCGTATAGGTTGTAGGTGTTGATCCATACCGTGCCGGCTTTGATGGATTTGGCGATGCGATGGGCTTTGGAGATGTCGCGGGTCCAGACGGCGGCGGCCAGGCCGTAGACCGTGGCGTTCGCTTTGGCCACAGCATCCTCGGCGTCCTTGAAGCGGATCGTCGCCAGGACGGGGCCGAAGATCTCTTCCTTGGCGATGCGGTGGTCGACTTCGACATCGTCGAAGATCGTCGGCTTCACGAAGTAGCCTTTGCCAGTGCCGATGTCTGCGCGCTCGCCGCCGGCGACGAGTTTGGCGCCGTCGCTCTTGCCGGCTTCGATGTACGAAAGCACCGTCTCCATTTGCTCCTTGGAAACGATTGCGCCGAGGCGCGTTTTCGGGTGGAGAGGATCGGCGGCCACCATCTTGTTGGCGCGCTCGGTCACCTTCGCCATCAGCTCGTCGTGCGCGGACTCTTCGACCAGGAGGCGCGAGCCGGCGGCGCAGACCTCGCCTTTTCCGTAGAAGATCGCGTTCAGCGCGCCGCGGGCGGCGGCTTCGAGATCCGAGTCAGCGAAGACAACGTTCGGCGATTTGCCGCCGAGCTCCAGCGACACTTTCTTCAGCGTCTTCGCCGCGCGCGCCATCAATCCCTTCCCCACCTCGGTCGAGCCGGTGAAGGCGATGGCGTCGACGCCGGGATGATCGACCATGGCGTTGCCGACGACCGAGCCGCGTCCGGGGATCACGTTCAGCACGCCCGGCGGCAATCCGCACTCCTTCGCGTATTCGGCGAACTTCAGCAGCGACAGCGACGTGTTCGAGGCCGGCTTGATGACGACCGTGTTGCCGCACGCCAGCGCCGGCGCGATTTTCCAGACCGCCAGCATCAGCGGGAAGTTCCACGGCGTGATGGCGCCGACGACGCCGACCGGCTCGCGCAGCGTGTAGGTGAAGGCGTTGTCGGCGATGGGAATGGTCTCGCCGGTGACTTTGCCGCTCCAGCCGGCGAAGTAGTAGAGGCACTCGGCGGCGGCGGGCGTGTCGACGAACTGCGATTCGAAGATCGGCTTGCCGTTGTCGATGGTCTCGATGCGGCCGATCTCAGCGGCCTTCGCGCTGAGCATGTCCGCGATGCGCCAGAGGACCTTGGCGCGGTCGCGCGGCTTCATCTTCTGCCACTCGCTGCCGGGCTCCATCTGCGCGCGCGCGGCTTTCACCGCGGCATCGACATCGTCGACGCCCGCCGAGGCAACGTCGGCGATCTTTTCCTCGGTGGCGGGATTGGACGTGGCGAACGTCTCGCCCGATCGGGCGTCGACGAATTCACCGTTGATGAAGAGCTGGTGCTGGATGTCAGGCATAGGAGGGGGATGCTAAGACAAAAGCGTTTCACCACAAAGACACAAAGAGCACAAAGGGATCTCTTCGTGTCCTTTGTGTCTTTGTGGTTCAACGCTTTTGGCGGATCGAGATCAGCCATGCAGCCGAGTAGAGCAGCATGGCCAGGAGCAAGAGCGCGCGCAGGCCTAGAGCGAGCGAAAGGGATTCGGCGATTCCTCCTACCAGGGAGCCAAGAAGGTTCGAGCCGATCGCCTCGGCTGCGAATCCTGACTCGGCGAAACGGCGGATGAAAACGATCCCTGCGAAAAATACCGGCAGCGTCAGGATCAACGTTGCCAGCGTCGCCCGGAGCGCGAAGGAGCGAAAGAAAAGCGCCTCGGAAGGAAGCGCGTATCCGATGAGACCCGTCAACAAGATGCCCGCATACGCGCCTGCCACAGGAATGCCGGGGAACTTCGCGGCCACCGCGTTGGCGGCGAGGATCAGCGCCAGCAGGACGGAGATGACGATCGAGTTCACCACCCACGTCGTTCCGAACAGAAGGGCCATCTTGCTGATGATCTGCGCTTCCAGAAGCAGAAACGCCGCGCCGAGAAAGAAGAACTCGAAACGGAGCGAGCGCACGTGGATGCCGATCGAGCGCGCTGCCACGAGGGAGACGATCAGCAGGAGAATCGAGATCGTCACCACGCTCGCCGGCAGGCCGCGGTCGCGTTGATAAAAGTACGGCCAATCATCCGTCGTGACGTCGACGTGCTCCATCGGCAGCTGGGCTGCAACATTCGCGAATGCCCGGAGACGCGGATCAGCCAGCGCCGCGACGATCTTCGGTGCGGGGCCGGCGACGAAGAAGCGGCCGCCGCTGCTGTACTCCCCTCGCGCCTGTAGTTGCAGCGGCTCCGTGCCGAACACGCCGGCGACGACGTCGTGCAGGCGCCCGGCAATCCACGGCCGCTGCACCTGAAACTTGACGATGAACACGCCGTTCGGCGCGAGCAGCCGTTTCGCCGCCTGCATGGCCTCGGTGGTGTAAACGTAGTTGTCGATCCGGATGTTCGAAAAATGCGAGCTGGTGGTGTGCGAGTCGAGCAGCGAGAAGACGATCAGGTCGAATCGTTCGTTCGAGTTCTGAACGAAGCTCCGCGCATCGTCCACATGCGTCGTGACCCGCGGCGACGAGTAGGGATGTTCGGGATGCAGCTTCGTTCCGAGGTCGACGATGAGCGGGTCGATCTCGACCGCGGTGACGTGTCCCGCTCCATTGCGCAACGCGGCCGCGACGTCGTTTCCCATTCCGGATCCGAGGATGAGGACCGAGCCTGGCTGCGCTTCGAAACGGTACGGAAGGTTGTACGCGTTCATCTCCGGAGGCACGAAGCGAAACAGATTGGGGTGTCTGGCCACGAAGGCGGGAGAAAGGTCGACGATCTTCTGAAACCAACTGCTGTTGGTCTCGAGATCGAAGCCGTACTGTTCGTTGCCCATGCGCAGCGGGGATAACGCAAGCTTCTGATACGGCGACCAGTACACAGTCGCCCCCGGACGGGAGGTGCTGATCAGAAGCAATCCCACCGACGCTGCAAACGCCGCGGCGAGGGACCATCGCGCCAATGGCACCCTCCAGAAGAGCGCCACTGCCAGAGCTCCGGCGACGCTGAACCAGACGGTTGGCGGCAGGCTGGCGAAACAGAGCGAGGTGTAGAGCACGATCCCGGCGAGACTCGACGCGACGTTGATCGAGTAAGCGGCGATGCCGTTCGACGCTTTCTCCAGATACCACCCCACCAGTTGTCCGAGTGGAATGAACGCGACGGCGAGGAGCGCGAAGATCGGAAGCGTGACCACTGCCGCCAGTCCGAGGCCGAATGCAGCGTGGGGCGTCATCTGCATCGACCCAACTCCCCAGATCTGCATCTCGGAAGTCGCGCCGAGGAGCACCGGCAGCGCCGCAATCACGGAGCGGAGCGCGGTCCACGGCAGTTGGATGAGGAGCACAAAAAAGAGCAGCGGCGCGATCAGGGCGATGATCGGGATGACTCGGCGGCAGAGATAGCAACCGACGCCGAATCCGAGAAAACAGGCGATCAGGACGAAGTTTTTGAAGTACGCGAAGATGCGGATCTCGGAGGAGATCCAGCGGATGAGCATCAGCTCCAGAAAGAGGGAGAGGACGCTGCTGAGGATCAGGCCGCGCCGCGTGTAGCCCCCCAGATCTTCCGGCCGCAGCACGCCGCGCATCGGTTCTCTGCCGGCATAAAGACGCAACAGAAACGCGGTAAGAACCGTGCCGCCGAGGGCGATCGCTGAGAACGCGAGAGCGACGGAAAGAGGCAAGCGCAGCATTCTAGCTGCTACGCCGCGGGCTGCGATGAAGTTCACCCTGCGCGTAGACGCAGGGTCTCCGGTGGCGCCGCGAGGATCTGCATTCGTCGCCGATAGTGCAGCTCGAACGAATCAGTGTGGCACAGACACTCTTGTCTGTGCTTGGGAGGCTTGCGCTTGTCGGCGCAAGCTGCGCGATGGCAAAGCACAGACAAGAGTGTCTGTGCCACACGGCCTGCGTCTATGGCGACATTCGCGCGGTCTAACCGGAGACCCTGCGTGTCGTCGGCGCGGCTCCAACGCGGCGAACGGTCCTCGCCGTCCTTACGCCGCTACGCGCTTACTGCTTCTTCAACATACGGCGTGATGTCGAAGTTGCGCTCGTACATCTCGTGGATCTGCTCCATCTCCGCGTCGTTGAGCGGCGCGTGCTCCGAGGCGGCGGCAAACTCGGCGATCTGCGCCTCGTTGTAGATGTTCGGCAGCGACGAGACGATCGATGGATGTGCGTAGAGCCAGAGCAGCGCGAGCTGTCCGAGGGTGACGTTGCGCTGTTTGCGGAGCGGTTCAAGGCGTTCGACTTTCTGCAGACCTTCCACCATCCACGAGCGCGGCCGATGCGAGCGGTGATCGCTCTCGTCGAACTTCGTATCGAGTGTGTACTGACCTTCCAGCATGCCCGACGAGTGCGTGACGCGGATCAGGAACTGCGGCGCCGGATCGACTTTCCACGCGCGGAAATTCGGATCGAACGCCGACGACGTCGCGCACACCTTTTTCCCCGTCTCCCCTTTCATCGCCTCGGCCACCCCTCCGTACGACGGACCTTTTTCCGCGGCCAGGATGAACTCGCGTCCCGGGTCCTGCTCCAGAACGTTGTAGATCATCTGCGTGACCGGCGCGTGGCGGACGGCGTGCGCGTAGATCCCTTCGTCGCGCCAGCCGATGGCCGGGCCAAGGGACGGGCCGTAGGAGAGGATTTTCCCTTCGCTCTTCAGCGACTCCAGCGTCTCCCAATGCTCGTCTTCCATCAGCGTGACCACGCGCGGGTTGTGCGGCTGGTAGATGGCGACGTGATCGACGCCGAGGCGTTTCAGGGACTGTTCGATCGCGAAGCGGATGAACTTCGGCGACATGTCCTGCGGCAGCTCGCGCTGCCCGCGCGGACGTTCGGGATTGTTGTAGAAGTCGTAGCCGAACTTCGTGCCGACGATGACGTCCGGATGCTCCTTCAGCAGCGGCGCGAGCATGGTCTCGCCGCGGCCGTTGCCGTACGCGTCGGCGGTATCGATGTAGTTGACGCCGGCATCGAGCGCGATTCCGATCAGCCGCCGCGCTTCGTCATCCGTGTAGGTTCCCCACCAGCCGGTGGTTAGCGTCCAGGTGCCGAAGCCGAGTTCCGAGAGTTGGAGGTTTGTGCCGTGGAGATTGCGATATCGCATGATGACGTAACGATAGCAGAGGGTGGGCGTTGTCATCCTGAGGCTGCCGGAGGCGCGTAGCCGAAGGCGAAGACGCCGGAGGACGGCGAAGGATCTCAAGATGCGCAACTCCGGCTGAAACCCACGTGATTCAACTCAGATTGGGAAGCTTGAGATCCTTCGCCGTCCTGCGCCGTTCCGTCGCTTCGCGACTCCCGGCTCCGGCGGCTCAGGATGACAAACGCTCAGTGCGTAGCCGCTCTCGATCTTCCGATCGCGAGCGGCTGTAGTTCGGACGCGGAGTACGCGACCGCGCGGCGCGGTCCGCGGCCGTCCGACTCGACTCCTGTGAGGACCACGCGGCCGGCGGCGTCGGTCGAGACGTCGACATCCTCGGGACCGTAGCGGAACGTCGTCGGGCCGATCGAGCCGTCCCGCGCCACGAGTGTCAGGGTTGCCATCCCCTGCGACGAACGAGCGAGGACATACGTGCTGCCGTTCCAGATGACGTCGCCGGTGAAGAAGGTGCTGATGGGATAGGTAACTCGGAGCTGCGTTCCGTCGCGACGGACGAGGGCAAGTCGATAGCCGGAGACGAGGAACTCCCCTCCGCTGCTCGCGGCTGCCCAGGGAAACAGGAACTTGGGATCGAGCGGAGTTTCGCTTCCCGCCGACAACACGCCATCACTCGTCAGGAGCATGGCGTAGGGCGTCCACGTCGGATCCACCCCAAAGTCGCTATGGACGATGTCCTGCTCGTATGCGGCAGTGAGCAGGATCGCCGACCCGTCCCAGGCCATTACCGGTGAAAACCAGAAGCGCAGTGATATCTGGCCCGGCAGAGAGGGGACCGATGGAGTGATCGTTCGCACCGGTCCCGCGACACCGTTGAAGGTCAGGACGGCCGAGTACATCGTCTCGTTCGCGGACCATACGATGACGTAACCATTCGGGGTTGCAACGGCCGCAGCGGTCGCGACAGCCGAGTAACTGTGGAAGGGCGAGGCGTCAGAGACCGGCGTATCGCCCAGGATTGTGCCGTCGGCGGCCAGTCGCCGCGCGATCACATTCGACGAAAGCGGCGAACGCAACAGGACGAGATAATCGAGCCCGTTGCTGACCAGCGACTTGTGGACAACGTCACCCGCTCCTTCGAAAATCGGCCCGATTCGTTGACCCGCCGCATTGACCGCGGCCCAATGCCAGCGCGATCCGCGCATCCCATTCGTATCTTTCCAGACAGCCAGGAAGCCGGTGCCGTTGGAGGCAATTTGTGCCTCTGCCTGAATGCTGGCCGATGTAGAGATGACCTCCGGTACGACTGGCGCGAGGCTTCTGAATGCGAACGTCTGCACCTGCCGGTCCGCCGTCGTCGGCGAGCTTGCCGCGAAAACGAGACCGGCACCTTCGGCGAACGCAGGCAGCTCGAATTGTCCTGCCAGCGTCTCAATAACCGTCGTCATCGGCGATCGCGGCGCGCCCGCACCATCGAGCTCCGTTGCCTCTACATGCGTCGCTCCCCCGCCCCTGCCCCCGGCGAGAATCAGCCAGAGATGTGCGCCCGATTGCTGAATCTTTGCGCGCCAGAGCTCAGGCAGAGTAGTTGTAATCGCATTCGGGGCCGACACGGTGCCGTCCGGCGCGAGGATCCGGGTCTCGATGCGGTGGTCATTGTTCGCACGAACGATGAGAATCGATCCTGAGTCGAGCTCGCGTGCCTCGGCGATGAACCAGCAAACGGGCAGCGTCCGGCAGGAGTCGCGCTCGACGACCCATTGCTGCTGCAGCTGGCCATCGGCAGAGTAGCGCGTCACGATCGAATCGGGTGCGAAGGTCGGCGCGTCGAAGAACGAGTTGCTGCCCGCGGCGATGAATGTGTGTGCGGACACTTCCCGAATCGGCTGTCCATCGAAGTCGACGATCGTCGAGCCGCTGGAGCGAGTGAACACAATCCGGTCCGCCGTGGCGAAGGCGCGCGTCAGGCCGGACGGTCCGATCGCTGTTTGTCCCGTAACGGCGCCGCTGCTGTCGATCTGACAGAGCTGTGAACTGCGGCTGGCCTCATCCCACACCATCACGAAGCCGTCGCCGCGCGGAAAGAGGTTCAAGTACTGCGCATTCGTCAGCGACACGATCGGAAAGGAAGGTCCGAGCGGCTTCCCGCTGGCGTCGCTGAAGGCACCCCAGATGCCGGTCGTCGGCATGAAGAGCTGCCGCCAGACAGTCAGAAACTTGCCGCCCGCGTAGGCGGACGACACGAACGAGACGTTGCCGGCGGTCGGGCCGATCGTCTTCGGCTCAAGTTCGGTGGCGGCGGCGGAGAAGGCGAAAAGCAGTACGAAAATCGCGGGGAAGTACCGGGGCATATGGGTTCCCATGATAACAGCTTCGCGATGGTTATCTGTAGGAACAGGGACGAGGGACGAGGGACGAGGGAGACTGACCGCGCCGGTGATTACGATTCGTTCGATTTCCAGAGGGAGACCTGTTTCACGCGGAGACGCGGAGACGCGGAGGAGCGTCTCCCTCGTCCCTGCCTTCCCCCCTCGTCCCTCGTCCCTCGTCCCTGCTTTTCCCCCTCGTCCCTCGTCCCTGCCTCTCCCCCCTCGTCCCTGCCTCAATGCGCTCGTACCGCGCGTCCCCTCGGCAGCGGCGGGACGATCAACGCGTCGAACATCGGCGCGCCGCTGTTGGAGCGCACCGCGACCGGGTAGTAGCCGGGTCGGAGTCCGCCGATCTGGACGATTCCCCGCGCGCATGGAACGTGGCCGGGAAAGGCTGGATCCGCGATGACGGCCGACTGATTGATGGTGATCTGATTGCCATCGAATGCGACATCCGGCGTCTGCAGGAATCCTCGGAAGGTCGACGCGTAGAGGATCGAAACCGGCTGACCAGCGGTGGGCGAAGCAGGCTGGATGCTGATGCCGGCGACGCAGGGCGAAGCCGCGGGAAGAGTGAAGGTGAACGAGAAGGTCTCAAAAAAGACGTTCGACAGTGCTGCCTGGTACTTCCAGGTAACCGCATACGAACCAGCAGGCAAATCTCCGAGCGAGACGGACTGGCTGTTACAGGTCACGACTGGAAGATGGTTGGCGTCCCCGTCCAACTGGACCACGGTGATGTCGTTCCCATCAATCGTTACCACCGGGAGAGACAGCATGGCCTGCGTAGTGTCCCGGAACGTGAGGCGAACGGGATTGTCGGCGACGAGGGCAAAGATCGGCGGATCCTGAATCCCAGCGGAGCACGGTCCCGTCTGCGCGGACACGGACAGGGACACGGAAAGAAACGCAGTCGCGACGAGAAGCGCTCGAATCATCTTCGCCTCCAAAGCAAAAGGGTCTTCAGGCATCCGGCCTGAAGACCCCCGCTGTGAGTGCGAAATTCTACTACTTCCCTGCGAACTGCGGCTTGCGCTTCTGGTTGTACGCGCTGAGGCCTTCCTTCGCGTCCTCGCTCTGGAAAAGCTGCTGCTGCAGCTCGCGCTCGATGGCCAGCGCCGACTCGAACGGAATCTCCCAGCCGCTCTGCACCGACCGCTTGATGCGGCCGACGGCGCGCGAGGCTTTGTTCGGCGGGCAGAAGCTCCACGCGTACTCCATGACGCGGTCCCACCACTTCTTGCCGTCCTGCTCGGCCGGCCAGACGTAGTTGACGACGCCGAGGCGGAGCGCTTCTTCGAAGTCGAAGAGACCGCCTTCCACCATCAGCTCGATCGACTTGGTCTTGCCGACGAGGCGCGACAGCCGCTGCGTTCCGCCCGTCCCCGGAAGCACGCCCAGCGTAACTTCTGGGAGTCCGACTTTGCCGGCGCCTTCGAGGGCGATGCGAATGTCGGCAGCCATCGCGATCTCCAGTCCGCCGCCGACGGTGTGGCCGTTCAGCGCGGCGATGACGAGCTTTGGCGTCTGCTCGAGGCGGTTCAGCGTCTCGTTCGCGTGCAGGCAGAAGTAGTACTTGAACTGCGGCGTGACCTCCGAAAGCATCTTGATGTTCGCACCGGCGGAGAAGAATTTGTCGCCGGAGCCGCGGAGCACGATGACGTAGACGTCGTCGTCCATACGCGCATTCAGGATGCACGTATCGAGCTCCTTGTTCATTTCATAGGTGTAGGTGTTGGCCGGGGGGTCGTTCAGCTCGAGGATTGCGACGCCTTTTTCCACCCGGTAGTCGATGAGATTTCCAGCCATGTTGTCTCCTGTTCGGTAAATGCGGCGCGCATTGTATGTGATGGGAGTGGGAGGTGGGGTGTGGGCAGTGGGAGCTATCGGCTGTCGGTTGTCGGTTGTCGGGGGTCGGGGGTCGGGGGTCGGCTGTCGGCTGTCGGCTGTCGGCTGTCGGCTGTGTGAATCCATCTCCCACCCCCCACACCCCACACCCCACTCCCCACTCCCCCACTCCCCCTTTTCATCCGGTTCGGCCCGGTAGTGGCACCCTAGTTGCTCTTCACCAGCCCGTCAGCCACCTCGGCTGCCGAATCTGGAGGAGAACAAAAAATGAACATCATCGGATGGCTTCTATTCGGTCTCGTGGTTGGTGCGATCGCCAAGTTCCTCATGCCGGGACGCGACCCGGGCGGATGGATCGTGACGATCCTTCTCGGTATCGCCGGCTCCTTCGTGGGCGGCTTCCTCGCTTCCATGCTCGGTCACAACGAACAGAGCGCGGGATGGATCGGCTCGATCATCGGCGCCGTCGTCCTGCTCTTCATCTACCGCCTCATCGTCGGCAGACGCGCAGTCGTCTGAGCCGGCACGGCCGGCGGCGCTGGTTGCCTCTGGCTCCGCCACCGTTTGCGTTCAGAAGCTTCTGCCGCGCGAGTCAAACAAAATGCAGGCGGCGCCGTGAACCGGCGCCGCCTCCGCAACTTTCACTCATACCATCCGTCGGCGGAGCCGGCGTGAGATCCGTAGCCCACGGCTTCGAGCCGTGGGGACAGCGAATTCGTACCTCGTCGTGAGCGCGTCTTGACGCGCGAAAGAAAGCTTTCTCTCGCCCGTTAAAACGGGCTCACAAATCCTGCCGCACACGAAACCCCCAGCTGAAAGCTGGGGGCTACGGTCCTTACGCCGGCTTCGCCGACGGTTCCGGCTGCTCCAACGGCCTGCCGTTAGAACACCTGGCCGATCCAGAACAATACGCGATGGTGGCCGAGCCTTGGGCAACCAACGCCGCCGGCCGTGCCGGCCCGGCTAAAACACCTGGCCGATCCAGAACTCCGTTCGGAACTTGCCGTAGACGTTGCGCAGGTCGGTGCGTTTCGCGAAATCCCAGTGCAACTCGAGGCCGAGCATGTTGAAGGAGAAGCCGTAGCCGACCGCGGCCAATCCATTGACCAGCCGGCGATCCTTCCAGAACGTGTAGTTCTGTCCCGGCAGCTTCGCGCCGCCGATATCGAAAAAGAGATTGGCGCGAATGCCTGTGAACGCCACGACCGGCGTGGCCAGGACGTCGATCAGCGGGAAACGGAGCTCCACGTTCGCGTACGCCGCCTGCGTCCCGATGATCGATTGGAACTCATAGCCGCGCACGGTGTTCAAACCGCCGAAGTAATAGAAATTCGGGAAATCGCCGTGCGAGTAGCCGACAAACAGGCGCGTTGCCAGCAGTGCGCGCGAGGAAATGGGCAGGTACTGCCGCGCGTCGAGCGTGTAGTCATTCGTCAACACCGATCCGCCGCTGCCGCCGATGCTGTTTTTCGCGTTGCGATGGACGTTCGGCGCGAACAGAGTCCCGATTTCGTAACGATGCCCGGAGATCGGGCCGAATTCCTTGAATGACGTCGTGTCGCCGCTGAAGCTCGCGGACACTACCGGGAAATTGTCCCGGCGGCTGATGAAAAAGAGATTCCCGGCATCATCGAGGAACGGATAACTCACGTCGCGCGCTTCGTAGCCGCCGCCGAAATCAACCCGGTGATAGCGATCGAACGGATGGCTGATGATGCCCACCGCGCCGGTCTCGCGATACAGCTGATGCCGGTCGATGGTGAAGTCATTTTCGGTCGACAACGTCGAATAGAAGGCGCGGCTGTCGAAGACGCGGAAGCCCCAGTTGGTCCGGTTGTGAAGATCGAGATAAAGGAAATCGAAATTCGAGAATGACGATACGGAATCGAGCGAGGCGATGAAGCGGCGGTCGCCGAGCATGTCGCTCATGTAAATGACCGAGCGCGAGACCAGGAGATTGTCCGAGGTCACGCCGGCGTTCACTTCCACATCGTCGATGAAGAGCTTGAACCCGCTCGGCTTATCGATCTTCTCGGGATCGATGGTCACCTCGACCGGCGGCTGGAAAAGGGTGCGCGCCGACGCCTGGAGCGGCGCGGACGGCAGTGTGGTCTTCTCGGCGGCGTGGAGCGGCTTATCGGTCGTCGTCGAGTACAGGCGCCAGTGGCGTTTGTAATACGACGCGAAAACCATCCGTTCGCGATTATTCGTGCCGGTGAAGACGATCGGCGTGAAGCAGCCGCCGACCACGTCCGTGTACTGAAGCACATCGCCATTGTCGAGATTCAGCGAGTAGATGTTGTAGGCGGCGTACTTTGTGAGGTCGGCCGGCGGCGTCGCGCCATCCGGCTTTGCTTTGTTCTCGGCATTCTGGAAGATTTGCGCGGCCTGTTCGATATTGCGACCGGTCTGTTTGTCGGACGCGTAGAAAATGCGCTTGCCGTCCGGCGAGAACCAGGCGTCGATGTCGTTCCAGTCGCCGGTGGTGAGCTGATAGCGCTCCGAGTAATTCGCCAGATTCAGCTTGAAGATCTTCGCGTAGCCATTGACGACCGACGAATAGATCAGCCATTTGCCGTCCGGCGAGAACACCGGCGCGCCGTCGAAGAATTTGTCATTGGTGACGTTCGTGATCGAGCCGTTGGCGATGTCGTAAAGGTAAATGTCGGGAACGTTCCCCTTGAACGCCGCGAACGCGATCGTCTTGCCGTTCGGCGAGTACGCGGGAGCGAGTTGCTGCTCGTAGTCCATCTTCACCGACCGCTCGATCGCGCCGGTCAGCGCATTGATCAGCAGGAGATTGCGTCCGCGCTCCTTCTTGACAAAGAGCGCGATCTGATCGCCGCTCGGCGCGAAGGCGATGTCGCGTCCCATGACCGGACCGACCGTCAGCATCTGGGCGATGGCGTATTCGTATTTGGAGGTAAATCCGCTGGTCAGATTGCGCAGCATCCGCCGCTCGGGGATGTTGTAGAGGATGACGTCGACGTCCTCTTTGTACGTGGCATAGGAGGCCAGCAGATCGCCGGACGGAGACGGCACCGGCGACATGTCTTCGCTCTCCACAAAATCGGCGATCTTGAACGGATCGCCGTACTCCTGCGGCTCGCCCTTGGCCACGAGCGCGGGCAGATACTGTTTGCGCAGCCAGGTGCGGAACTGCGAGTCGAATTCGTCCGGCTTCAGATCGAAGGCGCGCTTGAGCGCTTTGTCGACCGAGTTTCCGAGCGTATTGCGATATTCGTAAATGAAATCGCGCAGCCCTTCCCAACCGTACTTCAACTGGATGTACTGGAAGACGGCGTGACCGAAACGATAGGCAAAGTAGCCGCCGCCCTGCGCATGCGAAATCGCCGGCACCTGATCGTTGACGACGGCGTCGCGCAGGACCATGCGGTCCTTCGAGTCCTCGTCATTGCCCATGAACGAGGCCAGCCCTTCCATCAGCCAGGTGGGCGGATTCGACGTGACCTCTTTCCCGAGTTTTCCCTGGAAGAGGATTTCGTACTCGAAGACGTGCGTGAGCTCGTGCTGGATGAGCTGCAGCAGCTTCTCATCGGTCGTGTCGATCGGGATGACCATCCGGTTGCGCGTCGGTTCCGCGAACGCGCCGACGCCTTCCGGGATGAAATTCAGGTCGACGTTGGTCTGCTCGAACGCGGAATGCGTGGCGTAATAGATGATCGGGATCTTTTTCGAGACCTGGAAATTGAACTTGCGGGATAGATCGTCATAGGCGCTTTCGGCCATGTCGACGACTTTCTCCAGCGCCGGCTTTTCTTCATCGTAAAAATAGATGTCGAAATGCGTGGCGTGGTAGATGTTCCAATGGAACTTGTCGTAGACGATCTTGTTCTGGCCGAACGGAAACGCGCTCGGCGCGAAGAGGATGGAGACGACGAATAGCAGAGCGATCGTTCGCTTCAAATGAGCCTCCAAGGGGGTGTGGGGAGTTGGGTGTGGGGAGTGGGAGAGAAGTCGCCCGCGGCCGCATATTTGCCGTTCGGTTGTTCTCCCACTCCCCACCCCCTACTCCCCACCCCCTACTCCGTAAACACGTACCTTGTAGCCGATGTCTCCTGGGGCACGAAAATACCGACGAGCTGGGTCTCCATGGAACGGAGATTCTCGAATAGCCCGAGGATCTCGTCATAATTACGCTGATCGAATTCCTTGAAATCGCGGAAATTGTCTTCGATCACTTTCTCGCCGGTATCTGCATTGAATACGGCAATGTCGATATCGAAAACGAAGCCGGTTGTCTCCACCAACACCTGCCGGTAGTACGTCCGCCCATCCGCCGGCGAGACATACTCCTCGGTCTTGTAGCCGGACTTGTCGTTCACGTCGAAGTCGACGACGCCGGAGACGATGAAATCGGCCCCAGTCGACGCGCCGAGGCTCTTCCAGTAATCGCGGTTGGCTTCGAGCGCCTTCATGTCGGTGCCGGGAAGGCGCGTCTGAGGCACATCGACGAGGCGGAGCTTGGTGTTCTTGGTCAGCTGCTTCTTCAGGTAGCGCTGAAACTCCGCCTGCACGTCGACTTTCGAGGCCCGGTCGTTCTTCTTCTCGCGATTGGCGATGACGAACGGCGCGATGGCGACCTTCTCATCGCCCGTGATCTGCAGTTTCGGTTTGACCGGCAGCTTCAGTTTGACCTCGGTCACTCCCGCAAGCGCGGCAAGCGGGAAAAGCGCGGCGAGAACGGCTGCGGAAACGCGTTTCACAGAACACCTCCCGGCGGTTTTGTAGGCGGCATGGTCGGCGGAGGCTGCGGCGCCGGCTGCGGACGATCGCTCGGCGGCGGCGACGGCGGAGTCAGTCCGGCAGGCGGCGGAATGTCCGCGCCGTTCGGACGGTCCGACGAGCTGGAACCGGTGACGCCGGTCGCCGACGAAGTCGCACCCTTCGGCGGCGTGGACGCAGCTTTCGCCTGAGCCGCCTGGCGCTTCTTGTTGCGCGACAGGAACTCCACGAAGCGGCTGTAGTTCTTCTGGATGTAGGGATTGGAGCGGTCGAGCTTCAGCGCTTCGAGGTACTCCTTGCGCGCCTTCTCGAAGTCACCGTTGGCCTCGTACGCGACGGCCAGATTGTTGTGCGCCTGCGCGTCTGATGGATTGATCTGGGTGGCGCGCTCGAAGCGGAACATCGCTTCGCGCCACAGATTCATGCGCGCCATCTGCACGCCGAAGTTGTCCTGCGCCGCCGGGCGGGTGAGATCGGAATTGTGTGAACAGCCGATCGACAGGGTCAGCGTGGCGAACAGAATCGAGAGGCGTAGCATCCCTTTCATCGTCGATCTCCCTCCGCGGACTTTACCGGAACAGTCTGCTGAGATTACCATTGTCGCGGCGGCGTCCCACACGCATCGCTCCCTCCCGCGGCACCAACACGCATATGCCCCAAGTCCCGCTCCGCGATCGCCTGATCGCGTATGCCCTGCTACCGCTCCCGCCGTCCCGCATCCGTCTCCTCATCGAAACGTTCGATCCTCTCTCGAAGATGTGCAGCGCATCGCCAGCCATGTTGCAGCAATTGCTTAGTATTGACGGAGCTGACGCCGGCGCACCGTGGCGGAACGATGAACTTCGCAGGCAGATCGACGCGGTGCGGAGCTCCACCGTCACGCTCGCGGATGACGATTACCCGCCGCTGCTCCGTCAGTTAGTCGATCCGCCGCTTGCGCTTTTCTATCGCGGCAATCTGGCTCTGGCCTGCAAGCAGTCGATCGCGATGGTCGGTTCGCGCAAGGCCTCGCCGTACGCGCTGAGCGCGGCGTCGCACCTGGCGCGCGACCTGGTCTCCGTCGGAATGGCCGTCGTCTCCGGCCTGGCCCTCGGCGTCGACGCAGCAGCGCATCGCGCCACTCTCGATGCCTCCGGCGACACGATCGCAATCCTCGGCACCGGAATCGATCTCGTCTACCCGCCGAAGAATCGCCGGCTCTTCGGCGACATCGAGAAGCGAGGATTGATTCTCACCGAGTTCCCGCCCGGCACGCCGCCGTTCCGCTACAACTTCCCGGTCCGCAATCGCATCATCAGCGGCATCTCGCTCGGCACCGTGATCGTGGAAGCGACGGGACGCAGCGGATCGCTGATCACCGCGCGCACGGCGGCGGAGCAGAACCGCGAGGTCTACGCCGTCCCCGGCTCGATTTTCTCGCCCGGCTCCGAGGGAACGCACCGGCTCATTCAGTACGGCGTGAAACTCGTTCACGACGCAAACGACATCCTCGACGAGCTGAAATCGAAACTGCACGTCGTTCCGGCGCCGCCGGAACAACCGCCGTCACCGCTGCGCGAAGTGCTCGAAGCATTTCGCCGCGACGAGGGGATCCACATCGACACGGCGGCCGAGGCGCTGGGACGAGCGGTGGCGGGACTCTCCGAGCCGCTGTTGCAACTGGAACTGGACGGCTGGCTGAAGGCGCTGCCGGGAGGGAGGTATGTGCGGATGCGATAGATGTCGGGTTGTCATCCTGAGGCTGCCGGAGGCGCGTAGCCGAAGGCGAAGACGCCGGAGAGCCTGCCCTGAGCGCAGCCGAAGGGACGCCGAAGGATCTCAATCGCGCAATTCCAGCCGAAGCCCTTGGGATTCAACGCAAGTTGGAAGATTGAACGACTACATCCGAAAAAACGTCGCGGCGCGCGACGTTTTTGGCGCTACGCATCGGAAGCTACTTGGGTTGAGGGCGAGGCCCGCGCCAGGAACAACGGAGTTCGGACGGTGCTCGCGCAGAAGTTTACGTACCGCGGGACCGTCGCCGGATGGCGACACGGAGGGTAGCCGGTGGTCGCGCGCGAAGCGCGAGACCACCGGTCAAAATGCGCGGTAGAGGGGTCGACCTCGGAGGGCGTCGCGGATCAAATACCAAGCGGCGTGAATTCCCTCCGCGACCGCTGCCGCGGTCGGAGAATCGGGCGCGTTCGTGGTTCCGGTGGTCTCGCGCGTTGCGCGCGACCACCGGCTACCCTACGTGACGCCATCCGGCGTCGAAAACGTCGCGGCGCGCGACGATTTGGTGCTGGCATATTCGGAAGTCGAATTGGTTTGCGGGTAAAGCCCGCGGCGGCAACTACGTATGGTTAGATTCCCGCATGCGCCTGCGGCTCGCCATCCCCATCCTGATCCTCGCCGCCACCGCATCGGCGGGCGTCATCGACGATCTCGATGACGTCTCGAAGTGGACTGCCGCACCGTCCGATGGCGTGTCGCTGAACCTTGTCGAGGACCACGGCGCCATGCGGATGGATTTCGATTTTCGCGGGCATGGCGGATGGGCGGCGGCGCGTCGGACGGTGAATCTCGATCTCCCCGCGAATTATCGCTTCGCCTTTCGCGTGCGAGGCGAGACGCCGCCGAATACGCTGGAGATCAAGTTCATCGATCCGTCCGGCGAGAACGTCTGGTGGGTGCGGCGGGTGGCTTGGGAGTTTCCGCGCGATTGGACTGAGGTCGTTGCAGACAAACGCAACATCGAATTCGCGTGGGGGCCGTCGCCGAATCACGTGCTGACGAAGATCGGCGCAATCGAGGTCACGGTCACGGCGGCGAGCGGCGGCAAAGGGAGCGTGTGGCTCGATCGGATCACCTTCGATGACCTGCCGGTCGATGCTTCAACGCCGCTCGTCACCGCGTCGAGTTCGACCGACAGCCAGACGCCCGATCGCGTCATGGACGGCCGCACCGACACGTCGTGGCGTTCGGCGAACGGCGGCGCGCAGTGGCTGAATGTCGATTTGCGAAGCGTTCGCGAGTTCGGCGGGATCGTCGTCCAGTGGAGCACGGCCGCGCGCGATTACGACCTTGCCACATCGCTCGACGGCAATGAATGGACAGTCGTCCGATCGGTGAAGAACGGCAACGGCGGACGCGATTACCTGCAGACGCCGAACGCCGCCGCGCGCTACGTCCGCGTGAACATGAACGGCGGCGACAGCTACGCCATCGACGAGATCACCATCGAGCCGCCGCGCTTCGGCGATCGCACCATCAATGTCTATCAGCGCATGGCGCACGACAGCCTGCGCGGCCGTTACCCGCGCGGACTGATTGGCGAGCTGGCCTACTGGACGATTTTCGGCGTCGATCGCGACACTGGCGCGAAGCCGCTGCTGTCAGAGGACGGCGCGATCGAGACGCCGGCAGGATTCACGCTGGAGCCGTTCGTGCGCATCGACGGACGGCTGATGACGTGGGCGGACGTCAGCACGACGCAGTCGCTCGAACAGAACTCGCTGCCGCTGCCGTCGACCACCTGGCACCACCCGAAGTTCACGCTGGAGATCGCGCCGTTCGGTGCCGGAACTGCCGAAGCGCCGATCGGCTACGCGCGCTATCGCCTCCGCAACACGAGCAACCATCCCGAACGTGCGCAGTTTTACGTCGCCATCCGTCCGCTGCGCGTCACGCCGCCGTGGTTCGAACTGAACATCAACGAGCTGACCGCGCCAATCCGCTCGATCACATGGACCGGCAGCGAGCTCGCCGTCGACGACACGCGCGTCGTTCCGCTGACGAAGCCCACCTCGGTTGCCACATCGACGTTCGATGGCGGCGACGCCAGCGAGATGTTGGATGCTCCGACTCCCGAGAACCAACAACCGACAACCGATAACCCGGATAACCAACGCCACGCCTCGGCATTGATGCTCTGGGACCTGACCCTCGCACCCGGCGAAGAAAAGATCATCGACGTCGCCACGCCGCTGCACGCGCACGACGCGCAGCCGATCCCGCACGACGTCGCGCATCAGCGCGCAATCGCGGTCGCGTACTGGCAAAAGATCGTCGATCACGTCGGCATCGACATCCCGGCCGCGCGCGATCTCGTCGACACCGCACGCGCCAACGTCGCCTACAACCTCCTCGGGCGCGACGGCCCGGCCATCCGCGGCGGCGCACGCAACTACAGACGTAGTTGGATTCGCGACGGCTCGCTCACCTCCACGATGCTGCTCCGCTTCGGCCTCGGCGACGAAGTCCGCGACTACATCCGCTGGTTCGCGCCGTTCCAGTTCGCCGATGGCAAGATCCCCTGCTGCGTTGATAGCCGAGGAGCCGATCCGGTCAATGAGCACGACAGCCACGGCGAGTTCATCTACCTCGTCGCCGAGCACGCGCGCCTCACCGGCGATCTCTCGCTGGCGCGCGAGGTCTGGCCACATGTCGAGAAAGCGGCGGACTACATCGACGCGCTGCGCCACCAGACGTCCGGCGAATTCAAGGGACTCCTTCCGCCGTCCATCAGCCACGAAGGCTACTCCGCGAAACCAATGCACTCGTACTGGGACGATTTCTTCGCGTTGCGAGGACTGAAAGACTCAGCCTGGCTGGCGGAGCAACTCGGAAATCGCGATACGGCATCACGCTTCGCCAAAAGTCGCGACGAATTTGCGCGCGACTTTCACGCGTCGATTCTGCGCGCCATCGAAACGCATCACATTGACTACATCCCCGGCGCCGCAGACCTCGGCGATTTCGATCCGACCTCGACGACCATCGGCATCGAACCGGGCGGCGATCTCGCCAACCTCCCGCACGACGCGGTCATCCACGAATTCGAGCGCGCATGGAACGAATCGCTGGCGCGCATGGAAGGCCGCCGCGCGTGGAAGGACTACACACCCTACGAGCTGCGCCAGGTCGGCACGTTCATCCACCTCGGCCGGCGCGACCGCGCCCAACGCCTCCTCGCCTTCTTCCTCGACGACCGCCGTCACCTCGGCTGGAAACAATGGGCCGAGGTCGCCGCGCAGGATTACCGCAGCCCGACGTACCTCGGAGACATTCCCCACCTCTGGGTCGGATCCGACTTCGCCCGCTCCTTCCTCGACATGCTCGCCTACGAACGCGAATCCGACGACGCGCTCGTCCTCGGCGCGGGCATCCCGTCATCGTGGCTCGACCGCGGCGTGCGCGTCCGCGGACTGCGAACGATCTACGGCCCGCTGAACTTCTCCGCGCGGCGTTCCGGAAAACGGATACTCGTGAACATCAGTGGAATCCGCGTGCCGAGGGGCGGGATCGTGCTGCAGTTGCCGGGAGTTGGCGAACGCGTCGTGCGACAAATCCCAGCTACGCTCGAATTGGACAGATAGTTCACGCGGAGGCGCGGGGACGCGGAGGTTGATTGCTTTTCTCCGCGTCTCCGCGTCTCCGCGTGAAACCGGTTCTCTTTCTACGACGATTGCTTAGGCGCAGTCGTCTTCTTTGGGGGCGATGCGAAACGATTTGGCTTCGACTTCGAGTAGTCGAAGCGGTACTCCGAACGCATTCCATCGGATGTTTTCGTAGGAGAGGCTTTCTTCATCGTCAGTACTTGGTGCGCGGATGGCGTCGAATGCTACTCGTGCCAATGCCGCTTAAGTTCAGCTAGATTTTCAAAAAGACGGTAACTCATTGTAAGGCCTTGCTTCGCGAGCTTGTGTTTCGCACGGTTAACGTACTCTCGCCACTTTCGATCCAATGTCGCTGCGCGCATGTAAGGCAAAAGCAGCAGGTGAGTAAGGTCAGGCAAATCACCCTTCGCGATGCCCGCGCCAGTATCGCAACGGAACTCCTGAAACGTCTCTTGCATGAGCCTCCAACCTGGACAGAAGGCCGGGTTCGCGTACAACCAATTGGTAAAGCCGTCGATATCCGGCACAGAGAGACGATCTTGTTCGAGTTGGTCGGCAACGAGCTCGGAGAATACGGACTTGCCTGCTCGTTTTGATCCGAGGACGCCGCGGTTTTGGGCAACAGTTGCGGCAATTCGGCGTCGAAAGTGATCAGCGAATTCGATATCGGCACCTGCAGCGAGCCAACTTCTCACATGTTCCGACAAAGCAACAGCGTCGAGTTGCCTGAGTACGTCGTCCGGCGGCGGAAGCAGCGGCGCGGCGGCGGAGACGTAACTCGCCCACGTCATGTAGCGTGGCAATACATGGCTCGGCCCCGCGCCAGAATTGAAAGCAGTGACTGCTTCTCTGAACTCAAAACGACCGATCTCTGTATGCGGGATGAACACATGTGGAATGGATTCCAGTCGTTTGACGAAGGTGATCGCGTAACTCGGATCGACGCTACGCGGAATACTCTCCAGCACGGTCGTGAATGTGAGGACGACGGCAAGTCTGTCTCGAGCAGCGTCACGTGCCAGCCGTCGAGCACCGAAGGGGTCGTGCTTTTCTACGCAGTTGATCAGGTCTCGCGAGTCCAGGAACAGCAGATTTTCCATGTCTCTGTGAATTTTACGACGTCCGACGAAGAGTGTCCGTCTGAAGTCGAGTTGCACACGCAAAATGCTCGAAGGATTTTGCTTCCCTCCCCCCTCTAACGCGGTGAATGGCTGAATTCGTGGCGGAACATCCGGATCGCTTTCTGGTCGCTCGCATGGTGCGGGGGGACGAGGGTGCGTTCGGGGAGTTTTTCGAGGCGCACTTTGCGCCGCTGTTCCGGTTTGCGATGCCGCGGGTGGCGAACGATGCGCAGATCGCCGAGGACGTCGTGCAGGCGGCGCTTTGCCGGGCGGTGCGGAAGCTTTCTTCATATCGTGGCGAGGCGGCGTTGCTGACCTGGTTGTGCACCTTCTGCCGCCACGAGATCAGCGCGTATTTCGAGAAGGCGCGGAGGGTGCCGCCGATGGTTGAGCTGCTCGATGACATCCCCGAGGTACGGGCGGCGCTGGAGTCACTGGGCGCTGCGGAGAGGCCGGAAGCGGCGTTGCGGCGGAATGAGACCAGCCGGCTCGTGCAGCTTGTGCTCGACCGGCTGCCGGGACGCTACGGCGACGCGCTGGAGTGGAAATACATCGATGGGCTGTCGGTCGCGGAAATCGCGGCGCGGCTGAACATCGGCGCCAAGGCGGCGGAGTCGATGCTGACGCGGGCGCGGACGGCGTTCCGCGACGCGTTCACGGCGGCGCACGGCGGACGGTGGAGCGAGGCGGAGGTTTGACGATGGACGACATGGACAACAGCAACTCCGACGACGCGATCGCGGCGCTCGTGCGGCTGGCCGGACGGAGACCGCCTGTGCCCGAGGATGCGGCGCGGCGCGTGCGCGAAGCGGTGCACGACGAATGGATGGAGATGATCAGCCGGCGGCGTCGTACGCGCTGGATCGGATCGGCGGCGGTCGTCGCGGCGGCAGCGGTAACGTTTGTCATCCTGCAGTTGACGAATTCCTCTCCGCAGCCGCAGCCGACGCGGCAACGAGTGGTCGTTGCGGGCGGGCAGACGAATGGCGCGGTCATTTACGCGAACGATGTTTATGAAGTCGCGAACGGCAACACGGCATCGCTGGCCTGGGGCAACGCAATCCTGCGACTCGACGGCGGGACGCGCGTGCGCATCGCGTCGGCGACGGAGCTCACGCTCGATCGCGGTGCGGTTTATGTCGATTCGAATGAGTCCAAAGTTTTCGTGCGCACTCCGATCGGAAACGTTCGCGACATCGGAACGCAATTCGAAGTGCGGCTGACGACGGACCGGATGCGCGTACGCGTACGCGAAGGTCGCGTCGATCTACAGCATGGCGGGACGACGCGTTCGGCAACCGCCGGCACTGAGCTCGATGCCGATGCGCAAGGCGGTGTGACGGAGCACAGCATTGCGCGCAACGGGGCGGAGTGGGAGTGGGTTCTGCGCGCGGCGCCTCCGATTCATCTCGACGGGCGCACGCTGTCCGAGGTTGTGGCGAGCGTGACGCGCGATGAGGGGCTGAAACCGGTGTGGTTCGATCAGACAGCGCAAAACGCGGCAACGATGCGGCTGCATGGCGACGTCCCGATGACACCCGAGGAGGCGCTCGACACCGCGCTCGTTGCCTCGGGGCTCACGGCGCGAACCGACGGCGATCGGCTGATCATCAAGAGGAGAAAGTGATGCGCCGGAACCTGTTTCTAATGCCCGTGCTGTGTCTGGCCTCAATGACGGCAGCAACGGCAACGGCGCAAAGCAGCGCCGGCAGCGCTCCCTCCCACTTTCTGCTCTTTGGCGGGTATTCGGTCAACGCTGACTATGTCCCGAACCGCGGCGGCGTATTGCTCATTAGGGACCGGAAGGTCTCACCGTTTTTCAGCCACGGCAGCGGCCCGACGGGATTCGAGGCATCGGTAACGCGGATTCGCAGCAAGCACCTCGCTTTCACCGCGGACCTGTCGGGCTATTCCGACCGCTTTTCCGGCGGCGCAACGTACTGTCAGTTGCCCGGCAGGGGCTGCGCGCCCGGCGTGACCTTCGAGGCGAAGACCTGGGCGCTCTATCTCGTCGCCGGTCCTGAGCTGCGAGGTGGAGAGTGGGGACGCGTCACGCCTTTCGTCCATGGCCTCATGGGGGCGGTCATGACCAACTCGAAGTTCACGATGTCGGGGTCAAATGTGCAGTATTTCAATCCGTACAGTGGTGGAGGACTCATCCTGGTCTCGCCATCCGAACTCCCGAACAGTTCCAACCTTCGTTACTCGGACACCAACACAGACAGCGGGTTGACTCTCACACTCGGCGCAGGACTGGACGTACGGCTCAGTGATGCGTTCAGCGCGCGCGTGCTCATGGACTACGCGCCAACTTTCCTCGATCGGCCCGACGTCCGGAACGTGAACATCCCCGAGGCTGTCGGTACGATCCACCGGCAGGGGCACACGCGACTTAGCTTCGGAATCGTGTGGAAGTTCCGTTGACATGGGCACTCGTTGCCTCGGGACTCACCGCACGAACGGACGGCGATCGGCTGATCATCAAGAGGAGAAAATAATGCGCCGCAATGCGTTTCTCATGACCGTGCTGTGTGCGATTGCGTTCGCGGCAACGGCGCAAACGGCATCCCTCCGCGGCCGCAGCCTCGCCGAGGCGCTGCACGTTCTCGAAGGACGCGGCCTGCGCCTCATCTACAGCACCGACGTGGTACGGCCGGAGATGATCGTTGGCATCGAGCCGCGCTCGACCGAGCCGCGGCTGATGCTCGATGAACTGCTGCGCGAACATCATCTGCACGCCACGAACGGACCGCGCGGAAGCATCGTGATCGTGCGCGATGCCGAAAAGGCGGCGACGCCCGTGACGAAGGCGAAGCCGGCGCAGATGCCGGTGGCGCTCGAATCCATCGTGGTCACGCCGAGCCGGTTCACGATCTTCACTTCGGAAACCGAGGGCCACCAATTCCTCTCCCGCGACGAAGTGCGCACCGTTCCGCACCTCGGCGACGACGTCTACCGCGCCTTCGACCGCCTGCCGGGCGTCACGGGACTCGACCTCAGCGCGCGCTTCAACATTCGCGGCGGACAGGAAGACGAAACGCAGGTGCTGATCGACGGCGCGGAAATCTACGACCCGTTTCACGTGCGCGATCTCTACCGCGCCTTCAGCACCATCGACGCCGAGGCCATCGGTGTGGTCGATGTGCTCACCGGCGGATTTCCCTTGCAATACGGCGGGCGAATGAGCGGCGTCATCGACATCTCGTCGCTCAAACCGGAGGCGCGGCGTCACACGGAACTCGGCATCGGCATTCTCAACCAGCGCATCCTCACGAGCGGGACCTTTCACAACGGCGGCTCCGAGTATCTGCTGTCCTTTCGGCGCGGCTATCTGCACGAGTTGCTGAAGCTGATCGACGAGGACAACAACGGCATCAATCCGAGCTACTACGACTTCCTCGGCAAGATGGAGACGACGCTGAACGACCGTACGGTCGTCTCGGCCGACGTCTTCGTCTCCGGCGACGCGCTGAAAATACGCGAGGAAGGCGGCCAGGCGCATGGAAGCTACAGCGACCGCTACGCGTGGGTGAACCTGCGCAACGCGCTCTCGCCGAAGCTGTTCGCGCAGACCGTCGGCTCCGTCGGCCGTATCGCCACGCATCGCGCCGGCGACTACGGCTCGTTCGATTCGGAAGACGAGGGTGTGGTCAACGATGACCACGCCTTCGATTTCATCGCGCTACGAAACGATACGTCGTGGGATGTGTCCGACCGGAACGTGCTCAAGGCCGGCGTGTCGGTGAAGCGATTGCACGCGCGCTACGACTACGACGGCCATTCGATCATTCGCGAGTCGCTGCTGCACGTGAATGACGGGATTCAGACGATCGACCGCGACGCCAGCGTGCGCGCGAATGGGAATGACCTCGCTGCCTACGCCTCCGACCGCATCGCGGTCACGCCGCACCTGGTGGTCGAAGCGGGCGCGCGCGTCGATGCGCAGAGCTACGCGCCGGACGGGACGCACGTGGCTCCGCGGATCAACGCTTCGTACGCGCTCGGCGCGCACGCCACGCTGCGCGCGTCGTGGGGACGTTTCTACCAGGCGCAGGGGATCAACGAGCTGCAGGTGGAAGATGGCGTCACGACGTTTTTGCGGGCGGAGCGCGCCGATCATCGCGTGCTGGGCGCGGAGTACGACTTCGGCCGCGGCTACAGCGCGCGCGCCGAGCTGTATGACAAGCGCTTCACGCAATTGCGGCCAAGGTTCGAGAACATCTTCGACAGGGTCGTGATCTACCCGGAGCTGCACGGCGACCGACTGCGCATCGATGCGATCAGCGGAGAGGCGCGCGGCGGCGAGCTGTTGTTTCGAAAAACAGGAACGACGGTCAGCGGCTGGATCAGCTACGCGCGCGCCTCGGCGCACGATGTCCTCGAAGCGGCACCCGTGAGCGCGAGCGTCTCCGCTGGGAGCACGGGCGAGACGCCCGCGTTCCCGGCGGTCGTGCCTCGCGCCTGGGATCAGCGCCACACCGCGACGTTCAACATCAACTATCGCCTCGGCACGCATTGGAACTTCGACATGGCCGGCGTCTATCACAGCGGCTGGCCGACGACACCGGTGAACGGCATCGTGGTCAACAACGTATTTCACACGGAGCTGGCTCCGTACAACAGCGGCCGCCTGCCGGCGTACCGGCGCGTCGATCTGCGCGCCAGCCACAACATCGACACGTCGCTGGGCGGTCTGAGTTTTTTCGTCGAGCTGTTCAACGTCTTCGGCATCCGGAACGTGTCCGGCGTCGACGGCTACACATTCAATCTCGATTCACACGGCGTCATCGTCGGACACCGGCACAACGAGGTCATCCTCGGCGTGGTGCCGTCGTTCGGGATTACGTATTCGTTTTAGGTTCTGTCCCGGTATTTGGTTTTCGGTTGTCGGTTTTCGGTTGTCGACAGCGCGAGAAAGGCGTTTCACGGACAACTGATAACCGACAACCGACAACCGACAACCGACAACGTCCAGCAAGGAGCCACCAATGCGCAACAAAGTGATCCTTCTCCTCCCACTGCTGATCCTCACGCTGATTGGTGCACGCCGTCGCGCGGCGAACCCGCCGGAAGGGCCGACGTTCGATCGCGAGGTCGTGCGCATCCTTCAACAGAACTGCCAGTCGTGCCATCACCCGGACGACATCGCGCCGTTCTCGCTGATGACGTACGCCGATGCGGTGCTGCACGCCGACGCCATCAAGTACATGACGCAGACGGGACAGATGCCGCCGTGGAAGGCCGCCGCCGGCTGCGGCGATTTCGTCGGCACGCGCGCGATGTCGCAGAGCGACATCGACACGATCGCGCACTGGGTCGACGGCGGGACGCCGGAAGGAAAAGCTGTTGACCTGCCGACGCCGCGCACGTTCGACGGTGGCTGGCCGGCGGGGAAGCCGGACGTGATCCTGTCGATGCCGAAGGCGTTCACGCCGCCGCCGGACGTCGACGAGTACCGCTGTTTCTCCATCCCCGGCGATTCGACGAAAGAGATGCAGGTGACGATGGTCGACTTCCGTCCCGGCGATCGCGGCACGGTGCATCACATCGTTCCGTATCTCGACGTCGCCGGCGTGAGCGCGAAGCTCGACAAGAACGGCGATGGCTTCCGATGCTTCGGCGGCCCGAACGTCGACACGGCCACGCCGCTCGGGGCCTGGTCGCCCGGCGCGCGTCCGACGCCGCTGCCCGAGGGGACGGCGCTGCGGATTCCGAAAGGCGCGCGCGTGATCATGCAGGTTCACTATCACCCGCACTTCGGCCGCGTCGCTCCCGATCAAACGCAGATCGGCCTCTACCTCACCACCGCGCCGGTCAAGAAGCAGTTGCACTACGACTTCATCGTCAATGATCAATTCGTCATCCGCGCCGGCGATCCCGATACGAAAGTGGATGCGTTCGGCGCGGCCGACACAGACGTCGACATCGTCTCCGTCTACCCGCACATGCACCTCCTC
>Ga0157375_10000604_pt1 | contig 31871 bp, 30 predicted proteins | sample M35metaG_FD_115311 | JGI IMG/M metagenome (GOLD analysis project Ga0157375, IMG submission 115311) | Miscanthus rhizosphere microbial communities from Kellogg Biological Station, Michigan, USA - M3-5 metaG | ecosystem: Host-associated > Plants > Roots > Rhizosphere > Soil | place: USA: Michigan... | reverse complement strand
CGAGCGCGCGAAACTTCCGGTTGCTCTCCGTCATTTTCTCGATGCGCTTGCGCATGACGGTGCGCGCGAGCAGAAACGCCAGCGTGGCCCCGATCGTCGCGCCGACGATGACGACGATCGTGCCGCCGACGAACCCGAAGATCGCGCCCGCGCCGAGGGTGAGAATCGAGGCGGGGATGAACGCAACGACGCAGACGGCGTAGACGGCGATGTAGACGATATATCCGAGCGCGCCGAGTCCGCGGACGTAGGTTTGGAAATGTCTCAACCACTCGTTCACCGGCAGGAAGCGAATGGCGATGACGATGGCTGCGATGACCAGCAGGGCTACGAAAATCTTTTTCACCACAGAGACACACAGAGTACACAGAGAAAGACCTCTGTGCTCTCTGTGCCTCTGTGGTGAAATGCTTTTATGCCGACGCTTTTCTTCACCGGCTATCCCGGATTCCTCGGCACAGAGCTTTTGCCGCGGTTGCTGAGTCGAGCAAAAGACTCGAATGCCGTCTGCCTCGTCCAACCAAAGTTCGCGTCACTCGCCCGCGAGCGCGCGAAGGACCTCGGCTCCTGAAATCGGGTCAGCGGCGATGGCGTGACTCACGCGCCGGCGGTAGTTACCTGACCGCGCGGCGGCGGACGGCAGTTGGCTGCATGTCAAGCGTCGGCGGCGAAATGGAATCGGCAGTCCATGCGCGGAGGTGGAGTGTCGTTCCGGTCAGGCCGGCGTAGGAGACGTGGGCTGACGACGCACTACCGGAAGCGACGCTGAGAAGACGGTCGGTACCGTCGGACTGCCGCAGTTCGATCATGAAGCCGAGAACGTGATCCTGCGGCTTCCATGTCACGGTGGCTCCGTCCTCATCGCCGATCGCGCTGACGATCACGGGAGTCGCAGGATTCTGCCGCGAAAACAGGGCGGCTACGTCGCTAGCGAACAGTAATTCGGCCCGAGGGACACTGTCGTAGGCGGGATGCCTTGTTACCAAGCCCAGAGGATCAGTCTCGGGCGGAAACGGCTGCCGGACCGGAGATGAAGGAGGGAAGACGTGGCCACGACTCTGCTCATCGGGATCGCGGGAAACGAACTCCGTCCGCCCTTCGACGCCAAACTTCGACGTTTGAATGAGCTCCGTTCCGTAGTTGGAGCTGCGGGCTACGACGAACTCGTTTCCGTTCCACGTCACAGCCGTTTCGCCGTGGAACTCCAAGTTACTTCCCCAACCGCTAAACAGCGAACCGAGTGGAGTCGTCCTGAAAAAGAACCCGTGGTCCAACAGCAATATCTGTAGCCTGTTCGTACCGTTTCGAAAGGCGATCAGATCCTGCGATCCATTTGTAGCCAGCGATACGGCGCCGGACTCGCCTCTCTCCGGCGGCCGTATGAAGCGGGAACCGGGAATGAGTTCGCCGTTCAATCCGAGCCGCTCTGTCACGAGGGATGTATAGGCATCAGCAAACGGATAGCTGTCCCCGGTTTCCGGCAACGCGCACGCGAGAACGAACTGCTTCCCATCGAATGCCAGCGCTGGATTCGAAATCAGCGAGAAATAGCTTCTCTGGGGCAACTGCGTCCCTATCTGATCGACGATATTGGCGGGACTGACGACTCCATCGGAAGTCACTGTCGCGGAAGTCACCGTGGCAGTGGTCCCTGGTGATTCCACGTCTACCACCAGCACGAGTTAATACCCCAGCGGACGACGGGGTAGTATCCCGGGAAAATGGCAACCGGCTTGGGATCGAGCACGACGCCGTCCGAACTGATGCGGCGTCCGTAGATGTATCCGTCTTTGGCCCAGACCGCCAGCCAGGTTCCTCCATTGCTGTCGACCGAAGTTCGTGACAAGTAGATTCTGTTGGACCAGTCTGCCTGCAGCGTGTCGAGCACGATGCCTGCGCCATCGAGATTTCGTCCTTCGCGATCGAGACGCGAGGCGCGGACCGTAATTGAGTCCCGGCCCCATTCCTTCCAAACAGCCAGAAAGCCCTGCGGCCCGCGGGCGAAGGAGAGCCCTCCCTGCTCATCGAGCAAACGGTTGGTCAGTTCGGCCGGCGCGGTGGGGCTGGTTGAGCCAATTGCAAGGCGGATGAACGAGTTCCCCCCGGTGATCAGGTACTCCCGCCCGTTCGAGGCAATGATGTCCCGGTCGTAGCCTCCATAGAGCTGCTGTGTCGCAACAGTGATCAGGGTATCCATTGGTTCGCCGGCTCTGCTGATGCGCTGCAACGCGATCTGTTGCTGATTCAAGGTCCGTTCATTCGAAGGCAACCGCACATCGGCGACGTACTCAGAACCATTCCAGAGTGCACTGAGAACTTCACCTCCCGGGTGCGAAAGGATTCGAGGCCCCTGCACGATCTCTCCGCGTGCTCCTACGATGACGGACTTCATCGATGCGTCGAAGAAACCGGTGAAGCTGGTGAAGATCACGGCGACATTGGTTCCGTCGCTGGCTAACGCGCCCTGAGAGAAGTAGAGGGTTGATGCAGCCGGGACTTCGACCTGCGTCCCGCCGGCGAGCACGGGTCTCGCGGAGTCGTCCAGTCGATAGACACGTATCTCAGTATTGTTGAACGTCGCCGCCGCGAAACCGTCATCTGTTCCGATGAGCGCCCGAATATTGCCCGTGAAAGGCAAAAGGAACCATCCGGCGAAGACCCCGCCGCCCAAGGTGGCGAATGCACCGACCTGTCCTGAGGTGACCAGGATTGTGCGTCCGTTCCAGGCGGCATTCGCCTCAACCCCGTTCCCGGGGATGATCAATGTTGGTGCGTACAGCAAACTTCCACGCCGCGAAACGGCTGTCAGAAAGACTCCGCGGTTATAGGCCTTCCACACCACGACGTAACGCGAGCCGGTCCAGAAGGCGGCCACACCTTCTCCTTCGCCGATCCAAACGGGCGGACCGTAGCTGACACCTTGCGAGACGATCTGGACGTATACCTGCCACCGTGCATTGAACAGTACTAAATAGTCGGAACCGTCGCTGGCTGCCGCTACACAGTGCTCGATGCCGGGCCGGTCTTCGAACCGGAAGTCGGAAACCGGCCGCGCCCGAAATGCCATCGCGGGAGTGGCGATGATGGCCAGCAGCAGGAAGATGCGCGCTCGCATGTTCCGGACATGCTATAACAGCATATTGTCCGCTTCAAAACAAATCCGTCTGCCGTCGAGTCGCACCGCTCGCGTAGCCAAGGTGATCGTAGGCAAGCTTGCTCGCCACGCGGCCGCGGGGGGTGCGTTGGAGAAAGCCGATCTGGATGAGGTAGGGCTCGTAGAGGTCCTCGATCGTGCCGCGGTCCTCGGCGATCGATGAGGCGAGCGCGCCGACGCCGACCGGGCCGCCGCTGAAGCGTTCGATGATCGTGGTGAGGAGTTTGCGGTCGATTTCGTCGAGGCCGAATTCGTCCACTTCGAGCATTTCCAGCGCGTCGCGGGCGATGGCCACGTCGATCTTTCCTTCGCGCTTGACCTCGGCGAAATCTCTCACGCGCCTCAACAGGCGGTTGGCGATACGCGGTGTGCCGCGCGAGCGGCGGGCGATTTCGTGCGAGCCGTCCGCGGTCACTTCAATGCCGAGGATGTCGGAGGAGCGGCGGACGATGATTTCCAGCGATTCGACGTCGTAGAAGTCGAGGCGGTGCACGATGCCGAAGCGCGCGCGCAGCGGTGCGCTGAGCAGGCCGGCGCGGGTTGTGGCGCCGATGAGTGTGAAGTGCGGCAGCTCGACTTTCAGCGTGCGCGCGGCGGGACCCTGGCCGATGACGACGTCGATGTAGAAGTCCTCCATCGCCGAGTAGAGGACTTCCTCGACCGGCGCGGGAAGGCGATGGATTTCGTCGATGAAGAGCGTGTCGCCTTTTTCGAGATTGGTAATGATCGCTACGAGGTCGCCGGGCTTTTCGAGTGCAGGCCCCGAGGTCGAGCGCATGGCTGCGTCCATCTCGTTGGCGATGATGTTGGCCAGCGTCGTTTTGCCCAGGCCGGGCGGGCCGAAGAGGAGGACGTGATCGAGCGTCTCGCGCCGCTTGCGGGCGGCGGCGAGGGAGATGTCGAGATTCGCCTTGACCTTCTGCTGTCCGATGTACTCGCGCAGCCGCCGCGGCCGCAGCGACAGCTCGACGGTGGCGTCGTCGTCGAGCGGGATCGCGGAAAGAATTCGCTCGTCAGACATGCGTGCAGTTTACTAGCTGCGCCTGAAGGCGCGTTGTCGGTTGTCGGTTGGTTGCGCTGCGGCGCGTTGTCAGAGACGGGACAACGCGGCGAAGCCGCAATCAACCGAAAACCGACAACGCCGCGAAGCGCCTAGTAGAACATCCCCAACTGCAGTTTCGCGGCCTCGGACATCATGCTGCGGTCCCAGACCGGGTCGAAGACAACTTCGACTTCGGCTTCTTTCACGCCGGGGAGCGATTCGACTTTCGATTTGACGTCGGAGGCGAGGACAGGGCCCATGCCGCAGCCGGGAGCGGTGAGGGTCATCTTGATCTTGACGTTCTTCGCGCCATCGGCTTCTTCGAGCTCGCAGAGGTAGACCAGGCCGAGGTCGACGATGTTGACGGGGATCTCGGGGTCGTAGCAGGTCTTGAGCTGGTCCCAGACCATCTCTTCGAGTTTTTCGGGCGCGACGTCTTCGCCGGGTGCGAGCTCGGCGGGAGCGTTCTCGACCGGCTTGCCGATCGCTTCGACTTCCTTGCCGGAGATGCGGACCATCAGTCCGCGCTCTGTGATGAGCGTGTAGGAGCCGCCGAGCGATTGCGTAATCGTGGCGTGGGCGCCCCCGGGGACGAGAACTTTCTCGCCGCTCGGGATCATCACCGCTTCGGCGTTACGGGTCAGGGTTACTTCTTCGCGCATGTTCATAGGTTTTAGTCGATTAGTGATTAGTGGATTAGTAGATTAGGAAAGCAGTCATCGCGATCGCCCCTAATCTACTAATCGACTAATCCACTAATCACTCCGTCGATACCGTTTCCTTATCGCCTTCGAGCGCGCTGTTGAGCGTGTGCCATGCAAGCGTTGCGCACTTCACGCGCGCCGGGAACTCCGATACTCCGGAGAACGCGGCCAGGCGTCCGAGTTCTGCCGTGCTGAGGCTGCCCGGTTCGCCGGTGACGAGCTTGTGGAAGACGTCGAAGAGCTGGTGCGCCTCGGCGGTCGATTTGCCTTTGAGGGATGAGCTCATCACGGACGCGGATGCTTTCGAGATCGCGCAGCCGTTACCGGTGAAGCCGATGTCTTTGATCGTGTCGCCGTCGACTTCCACGTAGATCTTGTAGTGATCGCCGCAAAGCGGGTTGTAACCGTCGACCGCTTTCGTAGCGTTCGGCAGCTCGTGAAAGTTGCGGGGGTTTTTGTTGTGGTCGAGGATGACCTGCTGGTAGAGCTCGCGAAGATCGGACATGTTTTTTTGACTTTATCCTGCGGTCGCGAAGCGGCCGAAGGATCTCCGGTGGCACCGCGCTGTCGTCGAAAGGCTCACCGGAACACCTCAATCACGTTGTGCAGGCCGGCGATGAGCGCATCGGCCTCGTCGCGGGTGTTATACATCGCGAACGAGGCGCGGCCGGTGGCCGGCACGTTGAAGCGCAGCATCAGCGGCTGCGCGCAGTGGTGGCCGGTGCGGACGGCGATCCCCTGTTCGTCGAGGATCGTGCCGATGTCGTGCGGGTGGACGCCTTCGAGCACGAAGGAGATGACGCTGGCCTTTTCCGCGGCCGTGCCGATGATGCGCAGGCCGTCGATTTCGAGCAGGCGTTTGCTGGCGTAGTGAAGCAGATCCTGTTCGTGCGCGGCGATGGTGTCGATGCCGATGGCTGAGACGTAGTCGAGCGCAGCGGCTAGGCCGATCACGCCTTCGATGTTCGGCGTGCCCGCTTCGAATTTGTAAGGAAGCGCGTTGTAGGTCGTCTTCTCGAAACTGACAGAGAGGATCATGTCGCCGCCGCCCTGCCACGGCGGCATGGCGTCGAGGATTGACTCCTTGCCGTACAGAACGCCGGTGCCGGTGGGGCCGTAGACCTTGTGCGCGGAGAACGTGTAGAAGTCGCAATCGAGGTCGCGGACGTCGACGTGCAGGTGAGGCACGCCCTGCGCCCCGTCGATCAGCGTGATCGCGCCGGCGGCGTGCGCGAGCGCGATCATCTTGCGGATCGGATTGATAGTTCCTAAAGCATTGGATGCGTGCCCGAAGGAAACGATCTTCGTGCGATTCGTGAGGAGCTTCTCGAACTCGTCGAGCATCACCTCACCGGAATCGTTCACCGGCGCGATGCGCAGCCGCGCGCCTTTTTCCTCGCACAGCATCTGCCACGGAACGATGTTCGAGTGATGCTCGATGGCGGTGATGACGATTTCGTCGCCCGCTCCGACGTTCCTGCGGCCCCATGACTGCGCTACCAGATTGATGCCCTCGGTCGTGCCGCGCGTGAAGACGATTTCCTTTTCGTCGCGCGCGTTGATGAAGCGCTTCACCGTGGTGCGCGCTTTTTCGTACGAGTCGGTGGCGGCTTCGCTGAGGTAATGCACGCCGCGATGGACGTTCGCATTCTCCTCGGTGTAGTAGCGGACGATGCGATCGATGACCTGCCGCGGCTTCTGCGTGGTGGCTGCGTTGTCGAGATAGACAAGCGGACGGCCGCCGCGAACCGGCTGGGTGAGGATGGGAAAGTCGTGGCGGATTCGGTCGATGTCGAGCGAATCAGGGACGAGGGACGAGGGACGAGGGACGATCTGGGCTGCGGCGCTCATCGTGATTCGCTCCTGCGCTCGGGCATGTGCTTCGGCATGCGGCTGAACAGCGCGCGGCCGGCGTTTTCGCGGACGACGTCGACTTTCATCCGCTCCACGATTTCGCTCGCGAACGCGTAGACGAGCAGGTTGCGCGCTTCCTCAGCGCCGATGCCGCGGGCTCGAAGATAGAAGAGCGCTTCCTCGTCCAGCTGACCGATCGTCGAGCCGTGGTTGCACTTCACGTCGTCGTTGTGAATCTCGAGCGACGGCTTCGAATCGATGACCGCGGTCTCGGACAGCAACAGGTTCTTGTTCGTCTGCCGCGAGTTTGTCTTCACCGCATCCGGCTTGACGATGATGCGGCCGTCGAAGATGCCGCGCGCATTCTCGTCGAGGATGCCCTTGAACAGCTCCACGCTGTCGCAGTGCGGCGCGACGTGATCGATGACGGTGTGGTTGTCGACGTGCTGCTTGCCTGAAAGGACGAACAGCCCTTCCATCGACAGGCTCGCGCCCTCGCCGGTGAGCGCGGCGTTGATCTCGTTGCGAACGAGGCCTCCGCCGGTAGCGATCGTGCGCGAGGTCACGTTCGACGAGCGCTCCTGGTGAATCTGCACGGTGCCGATGTGAAACGCGTCGAGCGATTCGTCTTCGAACTTGTAGTGATCGACGACGGCGCCGTCGCCGGCCACGATCTCGGTGACCGTATTCGTAAAGTAAATGCCTCTGCCGTAAAACGATTCGACTACGGTGATCTGGCTTCCGCGGCCGGCGACGATCAGGTTTCGGTGATGCGAAATCACCGGATGCTCCGCATTGCCGCCGCCGAAGTAAAGAAGGTGGATGAAACCTTCGACCTGCGTTCCCGGTGCGATCTCGATGTATGCACCGTCCTGCCACATCGCCGTATTGAGCGCGGTCAGGGCGTGCTTTTCGTAATCGGCGTAGCGCGCGAAGTGCTGCTGGAACGACTCCAATTCCATCGCCTCGCCGATCGGTACGACGCGGATTCCGGGATGCTCATTCGCCGTCGCGGAACGATTGGCGTGCAACGCGCCATTGATGAACATCAGTTCCGCGATCGGCGCGTCGCTGAACGGCAACGTGGGACTTTTCTCAGGCTGCCGCTGATCGATTTTCCAGTCGATGTTCGCGAGAGAAGCGAGCGATGTGTACTTCCACTCTTCGAGGCGCGTGGTCGGCCATCCGAGGATGTTGAAGCGCTCCGCGGCCTGCTCGCGAATGCGGCGGACGCGTTCCGGCTCGCCGTCGATATGAATCGGCGCCGCAACGAACCGCTCTTCAAGAACGCTGCTCATCGCGCCGCCGCTACCTCTTCTTCAATCCACTCGTAGCCCTTCTGCTCCAGCTCCTCGGCCAGCTCCTTGCCGCCGGATTTCACGATCCGGCCGTCGGCGAGGACGTGTACGAAATCGGGCACGAGGTACTTCAGCAGACGCTGGTAGTGGGTGATGACGAGCACCGAGTGCTTTTCGCTTCGCAGCGCGTTCACGCCCTCGGCCACGATGCGCAGGGCATCGATGTCGAGTCCCGAGTCGGTCTCGTCGAGGATGGCAAGCTTGGGATCGAGCACGGCCATCTGGAAGATTTCGTTGCGCTTCTTCTCGCCGCCGGAGAAGCCTTCATTCACCGAACGGTTCATAAACGCTTCGTCGAGCTCGACGAGTTTCATCTTTTCGCGCGCGAGCTGCAGGAACTCCATCGCATCGAGCTCCTCCTGTCCCTGATGTTTGCGCACCGAATTGAGCGCGGCCTTGAGGAAGTAGATGTTGTTGACGCCGGGGATCTCGACCGGATACTGCATGGCCAGGAAGACTCCCTCGCGGGCGCGCTCCTCGGCGGGCAGCGCGAGCAGGTCCTTGCCCTGATACGTCACCGTTCCCGAAGTCGCAACGTACTTCGGGCGCCCGGCGAGGACGTTCGCCAGCGTCGATTTCCCAGAGCCGTTCGGCCCCATGATCGCGTGCACCTCGCCGGTGCCGATATGCAGCGTCAGCCCCTTGAGGATTTCCTTGCCGTCGATTCCGGCGTGCAGGTTGTTGATTTCTAGCATTTGTATTTTTCATCCTGCCGGAGCGAAGCGGAGGTCAGGATCTCCGGTCAGCCCGCGCTGGCGTTGGTTTAGCCAACTGCCCCTTCCAAACTAACTCCAAGCAACTTCGTCGCTTCCACCGCGAACTCCATCGGCAGCTCCTTGAAGACCTCGCGGCAGAATCCGTTCACGATCATCGACACCGCATCCTCCGCGGAAATCCCGCGCTGCTGGCAGTAGAAGAGCTGGTCTTCGCCGATCTTCGACGTCGACGCTTCGTGCTCCATCTTCGCGGTCGAGTTGCGCACTTCGATGTACGGGAACGTGTGCGCGCCGCACTTGTCGCCGAGGAGCAGCGAATCGCACTGCGAGTAATTGCGCGCGCCTTCCGCGGACTTCATGATCTTCACTTCGCCGCGGTAGGTCTGCTGCCCGTGGCCGGCGGAGATGCCCTTCGACACGATCGTCGAGCGCGTGTTCTTGCCGAGGTGAATCATCTTCGTGCCGGTGTCAGCCTGCTGGCGGTGATTCGTGAGCGCGACCGAATAGAACTCGCCGATCGAGTTGTCGCCCTGCAGGATGCAGCTCGGGTACTTCCAGGTGATGGCCGAGCCGGTCTCCACCTGCGTCCACGACAGCTTCGCATTCTTGAACGCCTTGCCGCGCTTGGTGACGAAGTTGTAGATGCCGCCGCGGCCTTCCTTGTCGCCGGGATACCAGTTCTGCACCGTCGAATACTTGATCGATGCGTTGTCGAGCGCGACCAGCTCGACGACGGCGGCGTGGAGCTGATTCTCATCGCGCATCGGCGCTGTGCAGCCTTCGAGGTAGCTGACGGTCGCGCCTTCGTCGGCGACGATGAGCGTGCGCTCGAACTGGCCGGTGTTGGCCGAGTTGATGCGGAAGTAGGTCGACAGCTCCATCGGGCAGCGGACGCCCTTCGGGATGTAGCAGAACGAGCCGTCGGTGAAAACCGCGGCGTTGAGCGTGGCGAAAAAGTTGTCCGTGTACGGAACGACGCTGCCGAGGTATTTCTGGACGAGCTCGGGGTGTTTCTGAACCGCGTCCGAGAATGAGCAGAAGATCACGCCGACCTTGGCCAGCTCGGTGCGGAAGGTCGTGGCGACGGAGACGGAGTCGAAAACGGCGTCGACGGCAACGTTCGAGAGCCGCTTCTGCTCTTCGAGCGAGATCCCGAGCTTGGTGAACGTCGCGCGCAACTCAGGATCAACTTCATCGAGCGAGTTGAGCTTCTTCTTCTGCTTCGGCGCGGAGTAGTACGACGTGGCCTGATAATCGATCGGGCCGTACTTGATGTTCGCCCACGTCGGCTCTTTCATCGTCAGCCAGTGGCGGAAGGCTTTGAGACGAAACTCAAGCATCCACTCCGGCTCGTTTTTCTTCGTCGAGATGAGGCGGATGATGTCTTCGTTCAGGCCGGGCGGAGCCTGATCGGCTTCGATGTCGGTGATGAAGCCGTACTTGTACTCCTGGCTGGCAATCTGTTCGATGGTTGAGCTCATACGTTTGCTCCAAGCGCCGGTGCTGCCTGCGCGACGCGCGCAACCGGCATCACGCCGCGGGTGAGGTCGCCGAGCGTGACCTGCTCGAACGCTCCCTTTACCGCACGGTTGATGCCGAACATGAAACGGCGCGACGGGCAGGCCACGCGAATGGCGCACGCGGCGTGGCCCTGATCATCCGTGGTCTCGCATTCGACGAGATCCCACGGACCTTCGAGCGCCTCGATAAGTTGTCCGAGGGTGATCGATTCGGCGTCGCCGTGAAACGCGTACCCACCGCCGGCGCCGCGCTGCGAATCGATGAGCTCACTCTGGTGCAGCGTCTTCAGCACCTTCGTGATCATCGGAACGGGCAGGTGGTAGAACTCGGCGATCTCACGCGCCGACGCCACCGAGCCGCTGTGGCGGGCCAGGTAGACGGCGGCAAGGAGGCCGTAGTCGGTGAGTTTGGAGATTTTCAGCATCGTCAGATCCCGGTCGGGCGCGAAACAGTACCACTCCGGTACGGTTTGTCAACTGATGCGGTTCAGTCATTGTTCCCAAGGGGCAAATTCGGCACCAAAGCCGCAATTGAAATCAGTCAAATGACTCGCAAAATCGCCCCTTTCGCAGCGGTCGCTTTCCTGGTTTTCGGTTGCTCTCGGTCAGGGAAGGTGCAGCGGAGTCAGCAGCAGTACCAGACCGTCGAGGAAGGTTCCGCGAGCGGCGTGACGTCGACCATCAACGCACCGGGCGAGACGGCGCCGCCGCTGACCAATACGAACGTCGACACGACCACGAACTTCACGCTTCCGACAAATCCGGCTCCCCTCGGCACCGACACCACAGGCGGCTCGATGGCGTCGTCGATGCCCGCATATCCAGCCGGCACACCCGGAATGCCGCCGGCTTCGCGTCCGCGAACACCGGCACGCACCACGAACGCGCCGGTGGTCACCGACACGATCGGCAGCACGACGCCGGCGATGCCGAAGGAGCGCGCGCCGCGCGAACAAAACCCGCCGACCGACACCGCCGCGACAGACACGATGTCCACCACGCCGCCGCCGACCGACACGACGATGACCGACACGTCATCGACGACGTCTACTGCGCCACCGACCGACACGAAGAAGAAAAAGGACGACGGCAAGAAGAACGACAGCGATCAGCCGCCGCCTCCACCGCCACCGACCGACACGCGCGGCTGAATAAGAACTTTGCCCGACGATCCGTTGGGTGACCTCACCCCCGTCACTCGCGAATGAATGACGGGACACCAACGGATTCGTCGCTTGCGCCACCGGACACCCCCTCTGCCTCACTGGGACACCGACTGTACCCACTGGGACGCTCCATTTTCCATTGGGATACCGAGCATGTCCCACTAACACACCAAACGTGTCCCGCTGGGCACCGACCGTGCCCGACTGGGACACCGGCCGTGTCCCATCGGGCACCGGCCGTGCCCCACTGGGACACCGACCGTGTCCCATTGGGCACCGACCGTGCCCCACTGGGACACCCACCGTGCCCCACTGGGACACCCACCGTGCCTCATTGGGCACCGACCGTGTCCCACTGGGACACCCACCGTGCCCCATTGGGCACCGACCGTGTCCCACTGGGGCACCGACCGTGTCCCACTGGGCGCCGACCGTGTCCCATTGGGACACCGACGGTGTCCCAATCAACGATCGAGCGCACTCTCTCAGAATCTCTGTGTCTCAGTGGTGAAAAACGGTTTTGACGGATCAATTAGAATGCGCCGCCGATGCCGCGCCTCTCATTTCAGGACCTCATCCTCCGCCTCCAGAACTTCTGGGCGGAGCGCGGCTGCATGATCGAGACGCCACTCGACCTCGAAGTTGGCGCCGGCACCATGCATCCCGCCACCTTCCTGCGCGTCCTCGGCCCCGAACCGTGGAACGTCGGTTACGTCCAGCCCTCGCGCCGTCCTGCCGACGGACGCTACGGCGATAACCCGTTCCGGCTCGGCAAGCACTATCAGTTTCAGGTCATCCTCAAGCCGTCGCCGCTGGACGTGCAGGAGCTCTATCTCGACTCGCTGCGCGCGCTCGGCCTCGACCTGACTCGCCACGACATCCGCTTCGAGGAGGACAACTGGGAGTCGCCGACCCTCGGCGCGTGGGGCGTGGGGTGGCAGATCCTTCTCGACGGCATGGAGATCACGCAGTTCACGTATTTCCAGCAGGCCGGCGGCATCGACCTGGCGCCGATCTCCGCGGAGATCACGTACGGCCTGGAGCGCCTGACGATGTTCCTCTCGCGCCAGCCCTCGGTCTACGACATCGAATGGGGCGCAGGTTTCGGCTACGGCCCGGTGCGCAAGCAGGACGAGTTCGAGTTTTCGAAGTACTACTTCGAGACGGCGGACGTCGCCATGCACTGGAAACTTTTCGAGATGTATGAGTCCGAGGCAAAGCGCTGCCTCGACAACAAACTCGTTCTGCCGGCGTACGACTGGACGTTGAAGTGCTCGCACGTGTTCAACACGCTCGACGCCCGCGGCGCCGTTTCGGTCACGGAGCGCGTCGGCATCATCAAGCGCGTTCGCGAGCTGGCCGTCGCCTGCGCGCACCAGTTCCTCGCGGCCCGCGAAGCGCTCGGATTTCCGCTGCTGAAGGCTTCCAATGGCTGAGTACTTTTTCGAGCTGCTGACGGAAGAGATTCCGGCGTGGATGCACAAAGGCACGCACGTCTTGCTTCAGTTGGCGTTCAACAAGTTAGGACGGGGCTTGGGCTCTGCTGCTGAGGTCAGGATCAACAGCACGCCGCGGCGCTTAGTTGCCTACTTGCCTGAGCTGCCGGCGCGCGAAGCCGACCGCGACGAAGAAGTGAAAGGCCCGCCGGTGAAAGCCGCGTACGACGCCGAGGGGAAGCCGACTCAGGCGCTTAACGGATTTCTGAAAAAGAACAACGCGGCGATCAGTGACGTCCTCTCCGACGGTGACTACATCCGGATTCGTCGCACGATCAAAGGCCGATCGACCGGGGAGATTTTGCAGGAGCGTATTCCGCAGATCATCGAGTCGTTGCAATGGCCAAAAAACATGCGGTGGGGCAACGGCGAGCATCTGTTTATCCGGCCGATTCATTCACTGGTGTCGGTACTCGACGGCGAGCACCTGCCGCTGACGATCTTCGGCATCGCCTCGGGGACAAGTACGCGTGGACACCGCACCTTGGCTCCCCAGCCGATCGAAGTGCGTTCATACAACGACTACGTGACCAAGCTCGAACTCGCGCGCGTCGTGATCGACGCCGAACGCCGTCTGCATGTGATGGCCGCACGGGCACGTGTCTTGGGGCAGCAAGTTGGCGGTACGCCGTCTGACGACGCCTCGATCTGGTCGCAGTGGCAGTACCTCACCGAATATCCGGGCGTCGTCCGCGCCGAATTCGGCGGCGACTACCTCGCGCTGCCGGACGAAGTGCTGGTCACGGTGATGCGCGTTCACCAGAAGCAGCTCCCGATTCGCGACGCGAACGAGAAGCTAACCAACTCCTTCCTGGCCGTGCTCGACAACGACGCCGATCCGGACGGCAACGCGGCGTACGGCAACTCGTTCGTCACGAACGCGCGCTTTGCCGACGCGAAGTTTTTCTACGAGACCGATCGCAAACGGACGCTCGAGGAGCGCTTGCCCGAGCTCGAACGTCTCCAGTTTCAGGAGAAGCTCGGAAACTACCTGGATAAGACGAAACGAATCGAGAAGATCGCCGCCGCGATCTCCGACGATGCCGACACGCTCGCCGCCGCGCGGCTCTGCAAGACCGATCTAGTCACGGAGATGGTGAAGGAGTTCACCGATCTGCAGGGCAAGATCGGCGGCATCTACGCGCGCGAGGAAGGACTGGCGAAGGATACCTGGCAGGCCATCTACGATCACTACCTCCCAATCAACATCGACGACGCACTCCCGCGCACGCTCAGCGGCGCGATCGTCTCGCTGTCGGACAAGATCGACACGCTAGTGGGCTTCTTCCGCATCGGCGCGAAGCCGACCGGCTCGAAGGATCCATTTGCGCTGCGCCGCGCCGCGCAGGGCGTCGTGCAGATCCTGCTCAATCGCGACAAGCGCTGCGTGAAAATCGGTATCGACAAGCTGATCGACATCGCACTCGAAGCGCACGGCGCGGCTGCAGATTCGAAGGATGACCTGCTTACCTTCTTCGCCGAACGCGTCCGCACGATCCTAGAAGCCTCGGCATACGGCTTCGCTTACGACGAAATCGCCGCGGCCCTGGAAGCGGGATGGGCGTCGTCGCTGACCGATCTCGTCGACCGCATCACTGCCCTCAAAGCGATGCGCGGCGAGGCGAACTTTCTCTCCATTCTCGATTCCGCCAAGCGCATCGCCAACATCACCGCGGGTCAGGAAACGGCGTCGCGAATCGATCCTTCGAAGCTCGAAACCGATATTGAAAAACGCCTGGCCGACCTGGTGTCGATCACCACCGATCAGATCGAAGAGATGATCGCCGAGCGCGATTACAAGCGGGCGCTGGAGACCTTCGCCGCGCTCGCTCCCGAGCTGGAGACCTTCTTCGACGAAGTCATGGTCATGGTCGAAGACGAAGGAATCCGCCGCAATCGCATGGCGCTGCTGCGCACGATCGGCAACGCCGTCATGAAGATCGCCGACGTGACCAAGATCGTCGTCGACCGGCGCGAGTATCGCCCGTGAAACCGCGCGCGTTCCTCGCGGTGCTCCTCATCGCGAGTTGTTCGCGTCCCGCTCCGCAACGCGCCGCGCCTGCATCGCTGCCCAGCAAGTTGCCGACGGACATTGTCAACGAACGTTCCAGCCTTCTCGACATGGCGCGCGGCGCTTCGATCGTTTCGCGCACCGGCGAGGGCACTCTCAACACCTCGGCCATGAGCACGATCGACGGCGAGATCACCACGTATTGGACTTCGCCGCCGCACGATTATCCGCAGTCGATCGTGATCGCCCTCGGCGCCCCGAGCCGCATCGATCGCGTCGGTTTCCGTTCACTGACGGGGCTGCATTACGACGCGAATCACGTGACGTTCGAGCGGTCGCTGGATGGCGCGAACTGGCAGCCGTTGGCGGCGATGACGTCGCACAAGATCGACGCGGCGCAGTGGACCGACGTTGCGCCGGCCGAGGCGAAGTATCTGCGCGTGACGATTCCGGATGCGGCGTATCCCGATCGCGATGCGCATATTCAGTCGCTGCTCGCGCACGGAACGGAGCTGGCCGCGCCGAAGAGCGCTTCCATCGACGGTTGCTGGTCGATCAATGGCGGCTCCGCGAAATTCGTGCAGCGCGGCGCGCGTGTCGCCGGCGTCGTCGAGCTGGACAAACGGCCGTTCTTTCTCGCCGGCGGTTTTAACGGCCGCATCGGTCGCTTCAACTGGATTCGCGGCAACGACTTCGGTTACACGGCGCTCGCCGTATCGCCGGACGGCAAGCATCTCAGTGCGCTGAACTGGCACGAGGAAGTCATCTCGCTCTTCATAGCCGCGCCGTGGTTCGGCGATCGCGGTGATTGCCCGGCCACGCCGCCGCGCGAGGATATTTCGCTCGCGTTTCTGCATCGCGCCGGTCGTGTCTCCCTCTTCGCGCTGCAATTTGACGCGAGCGGCAACCTGCTCGCGGATGAAAGCCGCGAAGAGCTGCAGTCGCTGGCGAGCATTATCCGTGGTGTTGCCGGTCCGCTTCGCATCGTCGCGCGCGAGTTCCGGCAGGACGCAAAGCACAACAAAGAGATCGCCGAACGCGAGATCGCCTCGGTCCGCGCGGCGCTGGCGAACGTCGATCTCGCCCGCGTCGAATTCGTGGCCGCCGGCAGCGATTCGCCCCGGAACGTCCCCGAGTCCGACGCCGCGCGCGCGATCTACAGCAGCGTGGATGTGGAAGTTCGGAGATAATCGCGCGGCCATGCAGCAGCCGCAATACGTCTACTACTTCGGCGACGGTCACGCCGACGGCAACGCCAGGATGAAGGACGTCCTCGGCGGCAAAGGCGCGGGCCTGGCCGAGATGACGAACATCGGCGTTCCCGTGCCGCCCGGCTTCACGATCTCCACCGCCGTCTGCACGTATTTTTACGCCCACGAAAAAACCTATCCGCCCGAACTGAAAGCCGCCGTCGCCGAGAACCTCTCGCGCGTGGAGAAATCGGTCGGCCGCAACTTCGGCGACGCGAATGCGCCGCTGCTCGTCTCCGTCCGCTCCGGCGCGCGTGCGTCGATGCCCGGCATGATGGACACGATCCTCAACCTCGGCCTGAACGACGAAACGGTGCAGGGTTTGGCGAAGTCCTCGAAGGATGAACGGTTCGCGCTCGATTCCTATCGCCGCTTCATCCAGATGTACTCCGGCGTCGTGCTGGAGTTGGATAAGGATTTGTTCGAACACGAGCTGTTCGCGCTGCGTGACAAATCGGGCGTAAAGACCGACGCCGAGATTCCCGCCGACGGACTGCGCGGACTCGTCGAAACCTACAAAGGCATCGTTCGCGAGAAAACCGGCAACGACTTTCCGCAGGACGTGCAGCAGCAGCTTTGGGGCGCGGTCGGCGCGGTGTTCAATTCGTGGAACAACCAGCGCGCCATCACGTACCGCAAGCTGAATCAGATCCCCGACGACTGGGGCACCGCGGTCAACGTGCAGTCGATGGTCTTCGGCAACATGGGCGACGACTGCGCCACCGGCGTCGCCTTCACGCGCAATCCCGCCAACGGCGAGCACCGCTTTTTCGGCGAGTACCTGCCGAACGCGCAGGGCGAGGACGTCGTGGCCGGTATCCGCACGCCGCTGCCGATTTCAAAGGCGCAGGCGATCGGCGACGAAAAATCTTTGGAAGAAACGATGCCGCAGGTCTACGGGCAACTTGAGGACGTCTACAAAAAACTCGAAGCCCACTACCGCGACATGCAGGACATCGAGTTCACGATCCAATCCGGCAAGCTCTATCTCCTGCAGACGCGCACGGGCAAGCGCACCGGCTTCGCGGCGGTGAAGATCGCCTGCGACATGGTCGACGAAGGTTTGATCAACCATACCGAGGCCGTCGCGCGCGTCGAGGCCGGCCAGATCGTGCAACTGCTCGCGCCGGTGTTCGATGCGAAGGAAAAACAGAAGGCAATCTCCGGCGGACGCGTCCTCGGGCGCGGACTTCCGGCCGGGCCCGGCGCCGCGGCGGGACGCATCGCCTTCAACGCCGAGCGCGCCGTGTCGATGGCCAAGGACGGGCCGGTCATTCTCGTGCGCGTGGAAACGTCGCCCGAGGACATCGCCGGCATGCACAGCGCCGCGGGCATTCTCACCACGCGCGGCGGACTGACATCGCACGCGGCCGTCGTCGCGCGCGGCATGGGTCGTCCGTGTATCGTCGGCGCCGGATCGCTTCGCGTCGATTACAGCAAGGGCGAGTTGCGTAGCGAAGGTCACGAGCCGCTCGAAGAAGGCGACTTTGTTTCGATCGACGGCTCGACCGGCGAGATCATCGGCGGCAAGCTCGATACGCGGCCGTCCGAAGTCATCCAGGTGCTGCTCGAAAATTCATTGCCGGCTGATCAGTCGGAAACGTTCCGCAATTTCGATCGCCTCCTGAAATGGGCCGACGAGATTCGCACCCTCGGCGTGCGAACGAATGCCGACACGCCGAACGACGCGCGCGTGGCCCGGCTCTTCGGCGCCGCAGGAATTGGCCTGTGTCGCACCGAGCACATGTTCTTTTCCGAGGACCGCATCCTGCGAGTCCGCGAAATGATCCTGGCGCGCAACGAGGCCGGACGCCGCAAGGCGCTCGATGTCCTGCTGCCGTTTCAGAAGGCGGATTTCGAAGGCATCTTCCGCGAGCTGGACGGCCTGCCGGTCACGATCCGTCTCCTCGATCCGCCGCTGCACGAGTTCCTGCCGCAGAGCGAACAGCAGATTTCGGCGGTCGCGCGCGACATGGGGTGGGGCTTCGTCGAATTGCGCGCGAAAGTGAATCAGCTTCACGAGTCGAATCCGATGCTCGGCCACCGCGGCTGCCGGCTGGCGGTGACGTTCCCCGAGATTTACGAGATGCAGGTGCGGGCGATTTTCCAGGCCGCGTGCGACGTGAAGAAGGACGGCATCGATGCGCGCCCCGAGGTCATGATCCCGCTCGTTGGAACAGTGAAGGAGTTGACGACGCTGAAGGAAATGGTCCAGCGCATCGCCGCCGAAGTGATCGCGGAACGCGGCGTGGAGATGCAGGTGATCGTAGGGACGATGATCGAGATCCCGCGCGCTGCGCTGATCGCCGACAAGCTCGGCGAGGTTGCGGAGTTCTTCTCCTTCGGCACGAACGATCTGACGCAGATGACGTTCGGCTATTCGCGCGACGACGCCGGCTCGTTTCTGCCCGAGTACGTCGACAAGAAGATCCTGCTGAAGGATCCGTTCGAGTCGATCGATCAGGAGGGAGTCGGCCAACTCGTCCGCCTCGGCACGGAACGCGGACGCAGCACGAACGCCGATCTCAAAGTCGGCGTCTGCGGCGAGCACGGCGGCGACCCTGACTCAATCCGCTTCTTCCGCACCTGCGGCCTCAACTACGTCTCATGCTCGCCCTACCGCGTACCGGTCGCGCGCCTCGCGGCGGCGCAGGCGGAGCTGGAGTTCGCGCACTACGAGGGGTAGGTTTAGAAGCGAAATGTTGAATGTTGAGTGTTGAATGTTCAATGTTGAATGGGCTTCGCTTTGCCCCAATCCATTCAACATTGAACATTTCACATTCAACATTTGCTTTAGGTCAGTTCCGGCAGGCGTTCGATCAGTCGCTGGAGGCGGCCTAACGATTTCTCCTTCCCAGACCATCGCACATCGCAAGGTCGCGGGCGGCGTGGTCATAGCTGATCGTGGTAGCCTTGAGCCGTACGTCCATCGGGCGGTCAAGAATGCCAGAGTTCCTGCTAGCTCATCTGGGGATTCCTTTCCTCGCAGGACTGGTTTTCCTCTTCATGACGGCCGCGTCGGATACTCATCCGTTGTCGCGCGAGAGCTGCAACGATGTCGCTCTCGACTTTACGATTCTTAGCATTGGTGCAAACGGCGCGATCTTTCTGAATCCGCGCCTGGTCACTCACTGGAAAGAGCTTACGGGCGTGTACGGTATCGTCGTCGTATTGGTCAACCTTTTGCTGGCGAGTTTCCTGGTGTACCGTCGCCGTTGGCGTCAGGAGCCGACCACGTGGGTGCAGGCATATATTGATCTCTTCTTCGTATCCTTGCTTTGACGGTTACGACGATGGTGTTCTACGTCGGCTACAACGGATCGGCGTCGACGATCTAAGGGAAGAAGATGGAGTTCCTCAAATTCGCTGTCACAGCAGTTCTCTCCTCCGCGCTGGTCTCGGCTGTTCTCTTAGCGATCATCCGGCTTCTCACGCCAAGAGAGCTCCCGTCAGCCCAACTCCTCCCAAGACTCGATCAACCGTCGCAGCCTTCTGAGCGTCCGATCCTTTCCGAGCACCACCGCCACGTCGAAAATCGGGGGTGAGGCTCCGCGTCCCGTCAACGCCAGCCGGAGAGGGTGAATGAGCTTCGCCGCGCTGACGCCTTGCGATTCGGCGAGTTTGCGGAGGGCGGCTTCTGAGGTCGTGACGTCGAACGGATCCGTTGAGGCCAGCGTCTCGTGCAATGCGGAGAGACGTGCGCCGAGGTCGTCGCCTTTGAGGTGCTTTTTGACCGTCTCCGCGTCGTACTCGATTGCGTCGTCCGCGATGAAGTAGACGGACATCTGCTCGGCGACTTCGCGCAACGTTCGCGCGCGCATCTTGTGCAGATCGATGATCGTGCGCAGCTCGTCGAGCGGGCGCGGATCGTCGCCGAGGAACGGGACGAGGTGCGGGTAGATCTGTTCCGGCGTCATCCGCATCAGGTACTGGCCGTTCATCCAGATCAGCTTTTCGGGGTCGAAGACGGCCGGCGCTTTGTTGACATCGCCGAGGTCGAACCATTGCGAGGCCTCGTCGCGCGTGAAGAGCTCGCGGTTTTCGCCGGGCGACCAGCCGAGGAGCGTGAGGAAGTTGAAGAGCGCCTCGGGGACGATGCCCATCTCGCGATACTCCTCGGCCGAGGTCGCGCCGGTGCGTTTCGAGAGGCGCTTCTTGTCGCTGCCGAGAATCAGCGGCAGATGCGCGAACGACGGCACCTCGGCGCCGAACGCGCGGAAGAGCAGCACGTGCTTCGGCGTGTTCGAGAGATGGTCGTCGCCGCGCGCGACGTGCGTGATGGCCATGTCGATGTCGTCGACCGTGACGGAGAGGTGGTACGTCGGATTTCCGTCGGATCGCAGCAGAACGAAGTCGTCGATCAGATCGCCTTCGAACTGCACGTCGCCGCGTATGAGGTCATGAAACTCGATCGTCCCCGGCGGCACCGCGAAACGGATCACGTGCGGTTCATCGGAAGCGCCGGTGACGTGGCGGCAACGCCCGGAGTAGCGCCACTGTTTGCCGGCGCGCTCGGCTTCGGATCGTTCGGCGTCGAGCTCTTCGACGGTGCAATAGCATCGATAGGCCTTGCCGCTCGCGACCAACTCCTCGGCACGCTGGCGATACCGATCGAGCCGATCGCTCTGATAGATCGGACCTTCATCCCACTCCACGCCGAGCCATTTCAGCGACGTGACGATCTGCTCGGCGTGATGCTGCCGCGAGCGCTCGACGTCCGTGTCCTCGATGCGCAGCAGCATCGTGCCGCCGTAACGGCGCGCATGGAGCAGATTGAAAATCGCGGTACGCGCACCGCCGACGTGAAGAAAGCCGGTCGGAGAGGGAGCAAAGCGGAGCTTCATGACGGCGGTGGAGTCTAGCAGCAGAGTCAGAAGCGAAATGTTGAATGTTGAATGTTCAATGTCGAATGTTGAATGAGCGATGACGGGTTCTTCATTCAACACTGAACATTCAACATTGAACATTCAACATTTCGCCTTTGACGTTCCTCTCTCTACAACCGCGTAGAATCGAACCCATGCGCCGCTCCCGTGGCTTTTCGCTGGTCGAGACACTCGTCGCGCTGGCGATTCTGGCGATCGTGATTACGACCACGATCGCGATGTTCGCGGAGAGGACGCGGCGGTTGCGCGATGCGAATGAGACCGTCCTGGCGTTTCAGGCGCTGTCGAATGAGGCGGAGTATTGGCGGCGAGAACCGTTCGCGCAGATCGACAAAGCGGACAACCAGACGTTCAAGTCCGACCTGGACATCCTCAAGCCGCTCACGCCGTATACGACCGAGGTCAAGGTGGACTCGCCGCGGACGGATGTGCGCAACGTGACGCTCACCATTCGCTGGGCCAAGCGAGAAGCGCACCTCGGCATCGCGCGCGCCGACACGGGCGGGAGTGGGTTGTGGTGACGCGCCGCCGCACGCGCGGCTACACGATGATGGAGATCGTCGTCACGCTGGCGATCTTCGGCGTCTTTCTCTTCATCATCGTCACGTTGACGGCGGAGATGCGGCGCAACGAGAAGAAGTGGCCGGTGAACTTCTTTTCGCATCCCGAGGTCGGCAGCGTGCTGGCGCGGATGCGGCGCGATATCTACGACAGCACCGCGAGGCCGGACAACTTCCAAACGTACAACAGCTCGCCGATGACGCTCATCGTCTACACGATCAACGATGACGGCACGGCGGAGACGGTGGTGTGGGATTTCACGACGCCCGGCGAGGTGCATCGCAAGGCGTTCAAGGCCACGATGCTGTCGTCGGAGTGGGCGGCGCATGGGCTGCCGCTGTTTACGGCCACGACGGAGTCGATGCCGTCCGGGCAGGACGCGGTCCGCATTCAGGCGACGGATAAGGAGCACAAACTTGCGATCGATGAGCTCATCGTCCCGCGTCCGCACGCGTGAGCGCGGCTACGTGCTCATCGCGGCGATCACCATCGCGATCCTTTACTTCGCGCTGATGGAGTTGATGCTGATCGATTCGTCGCGCGCGCTCCGCGAGGCGCAGCGGTTCCGCTCGAAAGTCGTGTCGGCGACGCTGGCCGAAAGCGCGGCGGAGTTGTCGGCGGCGTCGATGGTGACGCGCAACGCCGGCGACACGATCAACGCGGACGATGAACAGGGATCGATGAAAGCGACGTGCAAAGTGAGTGGGGCGGACTTCAACATCGACGCGGAGGCGACGACCAGCGGCGTGTCGCCGGTGAAGTCGACGGTGCGCGTGCAGGGACGGATCATCGGACAGCGCGTGATGATCGACTACACGTTTCACTCGCAGTAAGCGACGTCGACGTAGCGCCGCCGGCTCGGCGGCTGTACCGCCGGCGGCTCGCCGGCGTTTTTCGGTACGCGCCACCGAGCCGGTGGCGGTCCAGCCGGCGGGCCGCCAGCGCTACGTTCTTTGTGATTACGTCGCCCGCCGTCCGCGCATCATGCCGAGGCCGATGGCAACGGCAGCGAGACCGCCGAGGACTTTCGCCGGATTGGCCTGCGCCCAGGAGCGCGCCTTTCCGACCGTTTCATTCACGTTGAGATTTCTCATCTGATCGCCGATCGAGCGGATGCTCGTCGGGTCGATGCCGACTTTGTTCAGGATGCTGTTCAGGCCGGTCGCCGGACGCTCCGCGACGGGCACACTCGTTTCGCGCTGGTAGGGGTGGAACTGATTGGTGGGATTCATGTTGTCAACCATCAATGTCCTCCTTTGACGGTTATTGATAGTGCGAGGAGGGTGCCATGACGACGTCGGTTGGCGCTGTCGTCAGTTGCGCGAAACGGCCGCGTTAGCGGCTTCAGAAGGTAGCGAGGGGTGCGAGCAGCTTCATCGCGAGCACCCCTCGAAACGAGAGTCGAGAATGGAGTGTGCCGCGCTAGCGGCACTAGATGGAGAGTGACATTTTTCCGGTGCCGCTGACGCGGCACGCATCGTAGGGCGCTCCCTTTCGAGGGGTGTTCGCTTCGCTCTCACCCCTCGCTACCCTCTGGAGCCGCTCCGCGGCAGATCAGATGCGCGAGATCAGCCGTTGGAGTTGCGGGAGAAGCGACGCACCGACGGCGACTTTGAGAATGTCGGCGAGGATGAACGGACGGACGCCGCCCAGCCACGCGCCTTTCGCGCCGGCGAACGCCGCGAGCGACGACCAGCCGCCGAGGTAGATGACGCCGAGGGCCACGAGCATGCCGGCGACGGCGCGAACGGTCGTCGAGCCCCAGCCGCGCTCGGAGAACCAGCCGGCCACGAAGGCGGCGAGCGGATAGGAGAAGAGATAGCCGGCAGTCGGTCCGGCCAGCCAGATCGCGCCGCCGTGGCCTTGCGCGAAGACCGGCATGCCGCTGAAGCCTTCGAGGAGGTAGAGCGCGGCGGCCGCGGCTCCGCGCGTGGAGCCGAGCGTGACGCCGACTAGGAGCACGGCCAGCGGCTGCATCGTCAGCGGGACGACGGTGCCGGGTATGGGAATGGCGATCTGCGCGGCGATGGCGATGATCGCCGACGCTGCGACGACGAGCAGAACATCGAGTGCGGCGCGGCCGCGCACGAGGCGCGTCAGGAGTGCGTTCGGAATCGTCGTCGTTTTAGCCTTCATCGTTTCGCCGTCCCATCACCAGAATTGCCGGCAGCAGCGTGATCGCGGCCAGTCCGCTCAGGCCGATGCCGAAGGTCGAAGCATACCCAATCGATCGCAGCCCCGGGTAGTGCGAGAAAGCGAATGCGCCGTAGCCGACGATGGCCGTGAGCGAGGCCATCACGATCGCTTTGCCGGTCTCGTGCGCGCTGCCGCGGAAAGCTGCGGGATCTTCGCGGTAACGCTCCAGCATGTAGATGGCGTAGTCGGTGGCCACACCGATGATCATCAGTCCGACGAAGATGTTCATGAAGTTGAACTCGAGGCCGAGCATCGCCATCAGTCCAAGCATCCCCACCGCGCCGGCCACGAACGGCACGAACGAGAGCAGCGTCAGCTTCAGGTTGCGGAAGCTGACGAACATGAGTACGAGCACGGCGATGAAGCCGATGATCGTGGAGCGCGTGGCGTCGGCTTTTACGATGCGCCGCAGCGTGCCGCTGACGAGATTGACGCCGGTGAGCACGTCGCCGGGATGGCGGTCGGGCACGGCCATCAGTTTCGCGGGAACGTCGCGGGGCCACTTGCCGCCGGTCGGATAGACGTTGATGACCGACATCCATCCGCCGCCGACTTTTTTTACGAAGCGCGTGGTGAGTTTGGTGATGTCTTCGTTGCCGATGGTCTGCAGCGTGATCGGCTGCGCCGGCTGCAGCGTCTGCGCGAAGAGCTTGAGGTAATCGTCATACACCTCGGGGCGGAATCCGTTCTCGACGAGCGCGGCGCGGAAGGTCTTCTCGACGCGCGCGAAGTTGAATTCGTTCGCGGCCCCGGCGTGCAGTCGCGCGATGATCTTTTCCTGATCGACGACCGGCGGGAGGAAGGTCGAGATCGACTGGTACGAAGCGATGGTGTGATCGGCCACGAGCGCGTCGAGATCCTTCGATGCCGTCCGCGTTTTCTCCAGCGCCTCTTCGAGCGTCTTCCCTTCGCAGACGTACATCATGAAGTCGAACGACTGCCCGAACTTCTCGGTGATCCGCGACTGATTGACGACGCCCGGATTTCCTTTCGCGCGCAGGTCCTGGATGTTGTCGCTGAAGCGGACGCGTGTGGCCATGAGCCCGCAGGCGACGATGAAGACGGCCCAGATGCCGATCGTGACGAGCGGTTTGGCGACGGAGATGTCGATCAGCTTTCCGGCGCCGAACGAGTGCAGGTAGAGCTTCGGCGCGCGTTTCGACTCCTTGCGCTCGGAGAAAACGATCAGCGCGGGAAGGAGGAACATCACGCAAAGCAGGAACAGCAGGATGCCGACGCCAGTCAGGAAGCCGAGCTGCGTCATGCCGCGAAAGTCGGTGGCCAGGAAGGCGAAGAACGTTCCGGCGGTGGTAATCGCGGCGACGAACACGCCTGGCATCGTGGAGCGCATGATCGTGCGGATCGACTCCTGCATCGATGTCCCGCGGTTGCGCTCGTCGACGTAGCGGCCGTAGAGAACAGTGATGAAGTCGATGCCCAGTCCGGCCAGCAGCGCCGCGAATCCGGCGCTGGCCTGCGACAACTGGCCGTACGTGATGCCGGCCATGCCGAACGTCAGCAGAAGTCCGAGGGCCAGCGGCGCGCCGGCGTAGATGATCGAAGCGGGACGGCGGAAGGCGTAGAGGAACAACGCCAGCACGCCGAAAACCGTGCCGAGGATGTTGACGATGACGTCCTGGCGAATGAGATCGGCGTCGCCGGCAGCGATCTCGTATCCGCCGGTGTGCGAAATCCTCGGCAGCGGCGTTCCCGGCGGCGCCGTTTTCTGAAAATCGCGCAGCGCTTCCGCTTCCAGCAGCGTTCCTTCATTCAGCAGCTTCTTGCCGAACGGAACGTCCTGCGCCGGCCGCCTCGGCTTGGTCAGGATCAGCAGCATGCTGTGATCCGATGACATGTAGTAGCCGCTGGAGGTGTCGATGCTGAAGCCGCCGCCGGCGGACTGAAACTTGCGAAGGAAGATCGGGACGAGGTTGAAAGGATCGTATTGAACGAGCGGCTTCATAGCCATGGCCTGCGGCGTCTGGAGCATGGCCGCATTGCGCGCAACCGAGGCGCGAATGCCCTGATCCGTCAGTTTCGCGGAAACTTCGTCGAGCTCCGCCGGCGTCAGGAAGAGCAGCGCTTTCGGCAGGATGATCTCGATGAAGTCGAGCGGGTTGGGGATTTTGTACGTCACATCCTCAATCCGCGGATTCTTGCGATACCCCTCGGCCACGGCATCGATGAGGGTGTCGTAGTCATGGACGTCGCGCCCTTTGGGCATGTCCATGAGCACGATGTGGTAGTCGATCGTGCCGAGGTCTTTGAGGACTTTGCGGAACTCGTTGACCTGCTTGTTCTGCTGGGGAATGAGGTTGAGCAGGTCGGGATCGAAGGAGAGGCGCGTGGCGCCAAGCACGGCCAGTACCGCGAGCACGAGGGCCGCGATCAGGATCTCTTTGTTGCGCCGCAGGCAGAGGCGCGCCAGCGCGTCGAGGATTCGGTCGGTCAATTCAATTCTCGCGGTATCGTGCGCGTCGCGCGGAAAGCCGGGGGATAACAACATGCGCGGTCGAACGAGTCAAGCTGCATTCGCGGTCCTGCTCCTGATGGTTGCGTGCCAGAAAGCGGAACCGCTGACGGAGCAGAAAGCCAATCAGATCCTGGAGAGCTACCGTTTCGCGGCCGAGCCGATCTACGCCGAGGTGCCGCAGAAGGTGTGGTGGAACGCGCGCTTTCCGAAGGACGAGTTCGACGAGCGCTCGCTGCGCACGTTCGACAATCTCCGCAACGCGGGCCTGGTGACGGTGACCGGCGGCCCGACCGCGGAAGGCGCCGAGTACATCGCCCACGTGACGCAGAAAGGCTTCCCAATCCTCGGCACGGCCCCCAGCGCGCGCGGCCCGGTCTTCCGCGGACTGATCTGCTACAAGGTCTACGACGGCCTGCGCAACTTCCAGCGCCATCCCACCGAGCCGACAACCGGCCACGGCGAACTGGTCTGGCACTACACGCGCCCCACGCCGCTCTATCCGCTCTTCGAGACGAAGCAGAACAAGCCGCTCGACAAGCCCTTCGTGTCGCTGGTGTCGTTCTATTACGAGGACTTCCAGTACCGGTTCGACGTGACGGTCCGGAAGACGGAATAGACGCAGGGACGAGGGACGAGGGAGATGAAGCAGGGACGAGAGAGTAGGAGACGAGTCGCTCATACGCCGTTCTAACTTTTCCCTGTGTGATCTCCTCGTCCCTCGTCCCTGCTTTCCTGGCAGGGTTCTTGAGTTATTTGAGACTCCTAAGGAGACTCAAACATGCGCATCAATGACGACGAAGTCAGAGGCAACGTCGACAAAGCGACCGGTACGGTGAAAGAAAACGTAGGCCGGGCCCTGGGCGACCCGATCCTCGAAAGCGAAGGCGCCGACCAGCGCGCCAGCGGCAAGATCGAAGCTGGCTTCGGCAAAGCCCGCCGCAAAGTGGGCGAAGCAGTAGAAGACCTCGGCGAGAAGCTGGGGAAATAGATTACAAATGACATGGGAGTGCTACGCGCTCCCATGTCAGCCCACTTTATCCGGCCGGGATGATGTCGACATCCGGATCAAGCGTTTCGGCTCCGGGGGCCGAGACGTTGTACTTGACCTTTCCGACGGTCGGGAATGTTCCTGACAGTCCATGGTGCTTTCCGGCGTCGTGCTCGTGCTTGATCGTAAAGCCCGGCATATCGATCGTGAATGCTCCTGTGTTGCACGTCCAGCGCACGTGATCCTGATTCTGCTTGACTTGAATGCTGTCGGGATCGACGTTGATTCGGCCGTTCGCAACCGTGACGGTTACGTTCTTCTCTGACATGACTACCTCCCAGTTTTTGGTTGTGTTGCAGACCCGCCCGCGATTGTAGCGGTTCTCTGCAAGACCTGCTGCAACCGGCCATCTTTTCGGAGGTTTTCGAATTCGCGTTCGTGTTCCGCGTCGGCACGGCTGTAGCCCTTCGCGAGGGCGGTCTCTAGAAGGCGCGTCGCGTCATCAGAACGCCCTTCGACGTTGGCGATCATGGCCGCTTTGTATAGGTAGGTGGGATTATTGGGGTCCGCAGCAAGCGCGCGCTGGATCTCGTCATCGGCGCGTTTGGTGTTGCCGCGCTTCGCCAGGCAGACAGCCATGCGCACGCGAACCATGGTCGCCGTGGGGTTCACCTTCAATTCGCCGTCCGCCAGTTGAATGGCGCGGTCATAAGAGATGTTTGCGCGAGCGGTTGCGTGGGGAATCCAGCGGTATGCGTCTCCGAGGTTTCCCCAGTAAAGGTAAATCGTCGGCGCTAGCTCTGTAGCTTTTTCAAACGCATTGGCGGCGTCCTCGTAGCGGCCAAGCAGATAGTTCGCGGTTCCGACATTCGAATAGGCCTGCGCTTTCGAAAGCGGCTGTGAGGGTTCCTTCGCGGTGGAAGCCAGAAAGACTTTGAGCGCATCATCGTAGCGGCCCATCAGTAGGTAGATGCTGCCAAGATTGTTGTATCCGCGTTGTTGATCGGGTATCAACTGGACGACCCTTGCAAACATAGAAGCTGCGTCAGCGTAGCGAGAGCGGGAGGCGTAGAAGGCGCCCAGACGGCTATATCCGCCCCAGTAGTTTGGCTGTAATTCGATCGACTTTTTATACGCCGCTTCGGCCTCTGGCAGCTTTCGCGCAGCCTCAAACGTTTTGGCTAGGCCGAGAATGGCATTCGCATCGTTCGGTTGCCGAGCCAGCACAGTGTTGTACTCCTTCGACGCCTCATCGAGTCGACCGGTGACGAGTCGTAGCTCACCGAGAGTCACTCGCGTATCCGGGTTCTGCGGATCAAGTGCAATCGCCTGCTCGCACGCTTTAGTCGCCGGAGCTTTCCACTTAGCGTCATGAGTTAATGCGAGCTTCGCCAGATAGGCCCGTCCCAGCGCCGCCTGCACTGATGCCGAGGAGCCTTGCCCGGCCAGTTCCTCCAGGATGTGAATCGCGCTGTCGACGGACGCTTCGCTGTCATAGCGGCGAAGATGGCCGAGCGCTTCAAGGTAGCGGGTCTGTGAGACGCTGCTGTCGGCGATAGAGGGCCGGAAAGCGGGCGCGCCGAGCTGTAGGGATGCGGCGATGCTGTCTGCGAGCTTGTCCTGGATGGTGAAGAGGTCGGAAACCGATCCTTCGATGAGATCGCCGGAGCGCGATGTCCCTTTTGCCAGGTCGATGACTTCATAGGCGACGCGCAAGCGGTCGCCGGCGCGCTGCATCGAGCCGGTCAATACGATGTTCGCGCCAAGGTCATGGCCGGCCTTTTGCGGGTTTTTTTCCGCTCGTGCCTCGGGTGTCATTGGCCGCATAACCTGCACCGAGGTGAAGTGCGCGAGTCTCGCGGACAAGGTTTCCGCAAGACCGTCGACTACAAGCTGCCCGTTCGCTTCGCCGGTGAGGTCCGCGAACGGCATTACCGCGAGATACTTCCTCTCCGGCGCGGCTTGCGTTGACGACGACATCGTCATTGCGCCATGGCGCGCGATAAGCGCGGCGCCGCCGGCGAGCAGCAGAGCGGCCGTCACGCTCGCGGCGATCGTGATCGTCTGGCGCGACACTTTTGGCGGGCGTGGAATGTCGTCGGTGGAGGTCGTCATCGTCGCGAAGCGGTCGCGGATGTTGCGGAGGTCGCGGGCCAGATCGCGCGTCGACGAGTAGCGCTGGTTCACATCCTTCGACAGCAGACGGTCGACGATCCAGCAGAACGGCTGCGGGGCCTGGCCGTTGAACTTCGTGATCGGCGGCGGCTCCTCGTGCAGGATCGCCGACAGCGTATCGATGGCGTTGTCCGCTTCGAAGGCCGGCTTGCCCGTCGACAATTCATAGAGGATCGCGCCGAACGCGAACTGGTCGGAGCGGAAGTCGAGCGGTTTGCCAGTGGCCTGCTCGGGCGACATGTAGCCGACCGTGCCGAGGATTGTGCCCGGGTTCGTGCCGGGCATGTCCAGCTGCGCGGTGTCGTCTTCCTCGCTCGCGGGGCGGATGATCTTGGCCAGGCCGAAGTCGAGCACCTTCACGTAGCCGTCCTTCGTCACCATCACGTTCTCGGGTTTGAGATCGCGATGGACGATGCCCTGCTCGTGCGCGGCGGCCAGGCCGTCGGCGATCTGCGCGGCGATGTCGAGCGTCTTGCGGTTCGGCAGCGGGCCGTTGCTGAGCAGGCTGCGCAGATCGCGGCCGTCGATGTACTCCATCACGATGTAGGGCGAGCCGGAGCCCTGGTCCATGCCCACTTCGTGAATCGTCACGATGTTCGGATGATTGAGCGCCGAGGCCGAGCGGGCTTCGCGTGTGAAACGGGCCAGCGTCTCCTTGTCGCCGGAGAGGCGGACGGGCAGCAACTTGATCGCGACTTTGCGGCCGAGGGACGGGTCGCGGGCTACGTAGACCTCGCCCATTCCGCCCGCGCCGAGCGGCGCGAGAATCTGGTACTGCCCGAGCTGCTCGCGCATCACCGTCATTGAGAGGGGACCTGTTCGCGATTCTACCGGGATATCGTGTTGATGTTTCAGGGAACGGTTCACGCGGAGGCGCGGAGGCGCGGAGAAAGCCTATAATCGCCGCCTCCGGATCCAGACGAATGCGATTGATGCGCGTGCTGCCGCTGGCCGTCGTGTCGCTGCTTTTTTCAGCAGCCGCTCCGTCCGACGTCGCCTTCGTGCCTTGGAAGATTCATCACGCCGGCGAGGCCTTGCCGTCGACGCCGCTCGTTCTCTACTGGGTTCCGGCGTCCGGCGACGACTTCCGCCACTCCGATCTGCTCACCTCGCGCGCGCTGGCGTCGTACGCCGCGCAGTGCGTGGCGCTGGAGGTGGTGACGTCGGACGACGCCGCGGTGCTGGCCAAGCTCGCTATCGACGGACCTCTGCCGGTTGCGATGCTCGTCGACGCGTGGGGCGTCGTCGCCGGCAGAGTCACGGGTAGCAAAGGACTGCTGCGCGCCAGCGACGTCGAGAAGATGATGCACGACGCGATGCGGACGCGGGAAGAATCGCTGAACGCCGATCTCGACGACGCGCCGAAAAAAATCAGCGCCGGCAATCGCGACCTTGCGGTCGCGATCTACCGGCGCGTCTGGATGCAGCGCTGTGTCTTTCCCCGTCACGGCCGCGAAGCCGAGCGGGCTATGAAGAAGCTGGGAGTTGATGTCGTAGCGGAGAAGTAGTTGTTTCGCGTTGTCGGTTGTCGGTTTTTCGTTGTCAGAGGACGGCGCGACAACGCGCGAAACCATCAACTGACAACCGACAACGCGCGCGCAGCGCGCCTACGCGGCCTGCGGCACGCGCCGCAGCGTCCTCACTACCCACTTCCACTGACGACGCGACTGCTGCACGTGCTGGCGCGAACGGCGACGCGTCTGCCGCCACGACTGCGACAAACCTTCCGCCTTCTCCTCGATGTGCTGGCGCCACAGTTTGAGCGCCGTCTCGAGGTGCTCCATGGCTACGTGCGCGCGGCGGCGGATCTCGTCGCCGACCGTGCCTTCGGTCGCATCGATCTGCGACTTCACCAGCTTCAGCGCCGCCTGCATGCGCGCCTGCTCGATCTGCGGCAGCGGCGCGGTGCGAAGGTCGGTCGCCAGTCCCATCGCCTTGAACGACGTGATCAGCCACTTCGACGGATCCCACTGATACCAGTGAATGCCGTTGCGGAAATCAGTGGGGAAGCGGTGGTGGAAGCTGTGGTAGCCCTCGCCCAGCGTCAGCATGGCCACGAACCAGTTGTCGCGCGCCGAAACCTCGGCGTTGAACAGCGGCTTGCCCAGCGTGTGCGCCAGCGAGTTCACGAAGAACGTGGTGTGGTGGATGACCACGATGCGCAGGAAGCCGCCCCACAGCAGTCCGGCGATCGGATCGCCGAACGCCGAGCCGATCAGCGTCGGGATGCCGAAGCCAGCCCCGATCAGGATCATCTTGTGCCACTTGTTCTGCCACATCACGATCGGATTCTTCAGCAGGTCGGGCGAGTTCGCGAACGT
>Ga0157375_10000603_pt1 | contig 31909 bp, 33 predicted proteins | sample M35metaG_FD_115311 | JGI IMG/M metagenome (GOLD analysis project Ga0157375, IMG submission 115311) | Miscanthus rhizosphere microbial communities from Kellogg Biological Station, Michigan, USA - M3-5 metaG | ecosystem: Host-associated > Plants > Roots > Rhizosphere > Soil | place: USA: Michigan... | reverse complement strand
TCCGCGTACTCCGTTTTGCAGGCAGCGGACCGGCATGGTCATGCGCATGTTCTGTCCTTCAAAGATCAGAGTTGCATCTTTGCCGTTGCGAACCATCAGCGGTTCCAAAACAATGCGCGGTTGGGCGCTGGTCCCGCTCAGTGCTAATTTGGCTTTATCCAGGTCGGGCCAGTGAATAAGCACATAAAAAGGGAGGCATACATCGGTACGCTCGCACTGCAGGCGAACTTTGGTGGTGTTTCGGTCGAGCGATTCGATTTTGCTGGCCGTCAGCTTTGGGTTTGCCTGCGTCGCCGTCATAATTGAAAGCGGTTGCAATTGCTCTGCGGTGACATGTAATCCGGATGTGGTCAGCGCCGCCGTCATTTGTGAGGCAGTGATGATCATCCGCGCGCCTTGCACGGCTGCATGGGCAGGCACGGTGCCGATGGCCATCTGTGCGATGGCCACAACGATTTGCGCGATGGTGTGGCTGCTAATTTTCATTAACGAGTGAGTCCGTTGAGGTCCTGGAACATTTCGTCGGCCGCTTTGACTACTCGCGAATTCGATTCGTAGGAGCGCTGCGAAAGAATCATCTCCACGAATTCCTGAACAACGTCGACGTTCGACTGTTCGACAAATCCTTGTTGCAGTGAGCCTAATCCTTCTGCTCCGCCGGGAGTGCCGACGATTGGATCGCCCGATGCGGTGGTTGCAAGAAACAAATTGTTGCCCACGCTGTTCAGGCCGCCGGGATTGGGGAACATAGCGAGTTGAATGTTTCCGACTTGCGTGGCTTGTGTTTGTCCGGGCTGCGTGACCGAAACCGTGCCATCCTGGCCGATGGTGACAGAGGTCGCATCCGCCGGCAGCGTGATCGCTGGCTCCAACGGATTTCCGTCTGCGGTTACGATATTTCCTTGTGCATCCATATGGAAAGTTCCGGCGCGCGTGTAGGCAATGGAGCCATCAGGCATCGAGACTTGAAAGAAACCTGCACCCTGAATAGCCAGGTCGAGGGGATTGCCGGTCTGACTAAAATCGCCTTGAATCTGCAAAACTTCGGAGGCGCCGGGTTTGGTGCCGAGTCCAACCTGCAGGCCCGCAACGTTGGTGGTCTGCTGCGTGGACGCGGAGCCGGGCATGACCATGTTCTGATAAAGCAAATCGGTGAACTGCAAACGGCGGCGGCGGAAACCTGAGGTGCTGGAGTTGGCCAGGTTGTTGGCGACGTTGTCCAGATTCAGTTGCTGTGCGTTCATGCCGCTTGCTGCTGTGTAGAGTGCTCGGAACATGTGGCTCCTTTACGGGTTGACCCGCGGTAATTCGTCGGTTGCAATGCGATTGAGTTCAGAGTGAAACATGGAAAGCGCGCGTTGCATCATTTCCGCGTAGCGCTGCACGGCGACCAGTTCGACTGCACTGGCGACTGGATTTACGTTCGAGCTTTCCAAAGTACCTTGAGAAATTGTTGACTTGGTTGCAGCAGTGTCGGTCTTGGCTGGAGCGGAGTAATATGTTTTGCCGACGCTCTCCATCGCGGTGCCAGCAGGGAACTCGACCAGCTTTATTTTCCCCGAGACTGCTCCGTTGACTGATACCGTTCCGTCTGGGGCGATTGTCGTGGGTCCCCCGATGATGCGGATGACTCCGTTGTCTCCCATGACTGGATCGCCTTCTGCGGTGATCAGTTGGCCTTGCGGTGAAACTTGAAAATTCCCGTTGCGCGTGAACAAGCGCCCGTTGGCAGTTTGCACTACGAAGAAACCGGGACCCTGGACTGCGACGTCGAGATCGTTCCCTGTGTGCTCAAGGTTACCTTGGGTCAAATCCATCTGGCTGCCGCCCAGGATTCCAAAATTGTTGACTGCCTGGTTCAGCGCGGAACCGGTTTGTCCAGAAGCCGCCGCCAGGAACGAGCGGAAGATGTTGTGCTGGGCACGATAGCCCGGCGTGCTGGCGTTGGCCAGGTTATTGGCGACTAGATCGAGCGCCTGGCTTCTTGCCATCAACGCGGTGCAGGCTGCGTAGAATCCGCTGTCCATAGTTTTTCCCGGAAAAAGAGAAGCACGGCGTGTGCCATCGGCGGCAGGAATTTGAGCCTTGTATCTTATTGAAATTTGGTTGGGAATCGCTTGCAGATGAGAGCTAAATGAGTCAGTAAAAATGCGACGCTTGCCAACCACACACCTTGAGTTAATTTTCTAACCGCACGCTATTTTTCTAGTTACTGCGGCGACGCATGCGCGCGTTGCGCAGCGATTCGCGTAGACCTTCAATGCCGATTTCCACGATGCATTCCTGCAAGCTGGGGATTACTTCGGTCATGTCTCCCATGTCGTGCGCGAGATGCAAAACGTGGGTGCTAAGTCCGGCGTCTTTGATCACGATGTCTGTGACCGCAGCCAGATCCACTGCACGCTCTTGCAGCAGAAGTTCCAGCTGAAAAAGCGCTTCTGGCGTTGCCGTGGCGCGATGAGTTGGATTGGCGTTGAACATTGCTCTGACCACTGGGTATATCGGTCAAAGCAGGAATTAACTTTAGCGGGAGTGATCCTCTGTGTCCTCTGGTTCAAGCTCTTAAAGCCGTTATCGACACAGAACACAGAGGATTACAAAGGTATCGCTTAAACAACTTCAGTCACACGCAGACCATAGTTGCCGTCAACGATTACGACTTCGCCTCGGGCCACAACGCGATCACCGAGCAAAAGCTCAGCCGGATCCTGAACGTAGCGGTCGAGTTCGACTACTGAACCGGAGCGCAGTTCTCCGATTTCACGGAGTGAAAGTTGGCGCTGTCCGAAGCGCAGCGTGACATCGAGTTCCACATGTTCAAGCATGGAGACGTTGACGCCCTTGGGAGCGGCTGCCGCTGGAAGATTTGCATCTGCTGCAGCTTTGGGCCAGTCTGCGGTGAACAGCACTTGCAGCTGAATCCTTCTGGAAGCACCATCCATGCCCACTAGCGAATATTGTTTGGCCGGAGTCCAGCTCAGAGATTTGGCGAGTTGCAGCTGTACCTGAACGCCTAGTCCTTGCGCCGCCTTTTCGCAGGCCTTGGCCAATACGGCCCGGCCGGATTGTGCATGCTCCGGTTTGAACTGTGTCGGAGGCGTCGCCTCTCCAGCAAAGATTCCGGCTAAGAGCAACAAGCTGTCGAGTCCAATTTGAATTGCGGCTTCCGCCTTCGATGGCTCAGCGGTCAACAACATCGTCAACAACTGTGTACCCGCCGGGAACGGCTTCGGCTTGTCTTCGACGTTGATGGTCCACGCGCCGGCGGATTGTTCCGCCAGGGCTTGCGATGTTGCCGCGGGAAGTGCTGCGATGAACTGTTCGATTGTGGTGCTCATTGTGTCCTCGTCTTTAGTGTTTGCTCGACGTAGTTTGACCGATGCGGTCAATTAACTGTGCCGCGCGGTGATGACCGCTACGTACGGGAACGGCCTCGAAAGTGTCGCGCCCGCCGATTTTCATTACCACCGGTGTTCTGACGGAGATTCCTAACGTCAATATTTTCCCTACACTCAAATTCAAAAGATGATTGGCTTCAACTTTTCCGCCCAATAGTGTCAGATCGAGGTTGAAGTGAGATTCCATCAGTTTGTCGGCGAAGCCCGTGTTCATGGCGCTCTGCATTGCCGGTTTTTTCACTGCTGGTTCTTCCGCTGCAGAGGTCATAAATATCGAGGAACTCGCGCTGGGTAGCAGAAGTTGAAAGCCTCCGCCGGTCTCCGGCAGATTAACAGCAAAGTTGAACATTAAGGTTTTGTCGCCGGGAGGGAACATCCGCTGAAGCTCGGCGGAGGATTGGCGCGCTCCCAGCTTGACCTCGACATCGAAAGTTTTCCATGCTGACTGAAATTCCTGGCAGAGGATTTTGATCAGCTCTTTAGCGATCTGATCTTCGATGTCGGTCACTTCGCGCAATACTTCACTCTGCTGGCCTTTGCCCCCGAGTAGTAGATCTACGATGGGGAACAGTAGCATGGCATCGATGTAAAGCAGCGCAACTTCGTGCCGTGGTTCCAGATATATGGACACGATATAAGCGGTGTCCCCAGCCTTCTGCAAGAAAGCCTTGCTCGGGATCTGATCGGAAGACTGCATGGCCACTTCGCATGCCAGTCCCAGACGGCTGCTCAATACTTGGGTTGTGCGGCGCGCGAAGGCTTCGTTGGCGGAGATGAGCGGCGACAAGCGTCCGCTTTCGAGCGGGTTGGTGGCGCCGAAGGTGCAGGCCTTGACTTGTTCAGGCGTGAAATTTCTGATGGCTGAACGTGGCGTTGATTTGACTTGGGTAGCAGTTTCCATTTATCTGAACGTTTGTTCCTCGAGCTGCATGTCCTGAATTGCGGTTCTTAATTTCGTGATCGCCAGTGAATGAATTTGCGAGACGCGTGATTCGGCCAAATCCATAACGGTTGCGATTTCGCGCATGGTCAGCTCCTCGCGATAGTACAGCGAAATCACCAGCCGTTCCTTCTCGGAGAGCTTTTTGACGGCTTGAGTCAGGTATTCACTGCGCTCCGAACGCAGGCAAATCTCAAAAGGGTTTTCGTTTTCATCGGCGGGAGCGTTTTCGATCAGGTCCTGTGTTTCAGAGTCATCGAAGCGCGAACCAACCATCTGCCCGACCAGATGAAGGCCATCGAGCTTGCGCAGAAGTTTTTGTAGCTCTGAAACTTCCATCTCGAGATCGAGTGCCACTTCTTCTTCCGTGGGCTGACGGCCTAATTTGTTGGAAAGTTTTGTGATGCTTTCCGATACGCTGCGGCCTTTCCGGCGCAACGGGCGAGAGCCCCAATCCTGTGCGCGCAGGCTGTCGAGGATGGCGCCGCGAATGCGAAACGAGGCGAACGATTTTAATGAGGCATTCTTTTTCGGGTTGTATTTGCGTACGGCGTCGATCAGACCGATGACTCCCGCGTGTACCAAGTCTTCAAACGGCACGTGCTGCGGCAGCCGCTCGTGAATCCGCCGCGCTACGTAATAGACTTGCGAAAGCTCGGAGAGAATGAGCTGGTTGCGTGCCTCTGTCTCAGGCAACATGTCTGCGTAACCGGTTGGCGGATAGTTCATTTGTCCTCAGTGTTCGGTCCCATTCCTTCTCAACGCACAGCTCCGACGGATTGCACCGGGATGAGCGGCGGAATTTCCGTGGGGGCCAGCACTACGATCTTGGGTAAAAATGGCTCAAGCAAACGGCGTAAATAGAAGCGTCCGGGGGATGAACACAACAAAACTGGCGGTGCGCTCAGGGCGTTGTCTCCGAAAAGTGCGCGCAGGCCTTCAAGTACTCGCCGCGCGGTGGACGGTTGCAACGCGGCGACGGCACCTGTTGGATTTTGCCCGGCGACTGCGCGGATGCACTCTTCTTCGATGGTACGATCCAGCGTGACAACTTTCAGCTCGCCCTTTTCGTCGAGCAAGGGACGGACTAACGCTCGGCCTAGCGCGTGGCGGACGGCTTCGGTCAGCAGTACCGGATTCTTGTTGACGGCGGCGGTTTCTACTAGCGTTTCCAGAATCGTTCCCAGGTCGCGGATGGAAACTTGCTCGCGCAGCAACTGCTGCAACACTTTTTGCACTTCGCCGAGTGTCATTAGTTTGGGGACAAGTTCCTCGGTCAGCTTGGGGTGTGATTCGCTCAAACGATCGATGAGGCGCTTGGTTTCTTGACGCGTCAATAGTTCATGCGCGTTTTGGCGGATCAGTTCTCCGAGATGTGTGGCCAGGACTGCGGTTTGATCGACCACCGCATAGCCCGCTGCCAAGGCTGACGCTTGCAGTTCTTTTGAAATCCACTTTGCGGGCGCGCCAAATGCGGGATCGCGTGCATCTTGTCCTTGCAAGTTTGGCGGCGTCGGTTGCGAACTAATGGCCAGTAGGCAATCCCGCTTCATCTCCCAACGAGCGATTTCCACGCCGCGCAGGTGTATGACGTATTCCAGGTCTTTGATGGTCAGGTTGTCGGTGATGTGGATTGCCGGTACCAGGAAGCCCAACTGTGTCGCCAGATGCTTGCGGAGTGCGCGCACTTTGCTGAGTAGCTGGCCGCCTTTGTTCGCATCCACCAGCGGAACCAAGCCAACGCCTACTTCGAGCATCAGTTCGTCGAGCTTGAGAGCAGCATCCATTGGATCCATGGTTTGTGCTGGCGTGGTTTCGGATTTTGTGGTGACTGCGCCGGTGACTGCTTTGGTTTCTTTTTCTGATGTGGATTTCGAGCGATAGGCCAGCACTGCCATGATCACAGCCATCAGGATGAATGACAGTTTTGGCAGGCCAGGGATTAGGGCCAGCGCGGTCATGACTCCCGAGGCGATCCACAGCGGGCGGCTGGAGTTGAACAGTTGCGCACCCAAATCCGTGGAGAGTGTTCTCTCAGACGAGGCGCGAGTCACGACCATGCCGCCGGCTACGGAAACCAGCAATGACGGGATCATGGTGACGAGTCCGTCGCCGACTGTTAGAACTGTGTAGGTCTTTAACGCTTCCTGAAAGGGAACGCCTTGTTGCAAAACGCCGATTAAAAATCCCGCGATGATGTTGATTGCCGTGATGAGGATAGTAGCCAACGCGTCACGTTGATTGAATCGGGCGGCGCCGTCCATGGCTCCATAGAATTCGGCTTCGTGCGCGATTTGTTCGCGGCGGGCGCGGGCCTGGTGTTCGTCGATTAGCCCGGCATTGAGGTCGGCGTCGATCGCCATCTGTTTGCCAGGCATGGCGTCGAGGGTGAACCTGGCTGTTACTTCAGCGGTGCGGACCGCGCCATGGCTGACTACTAAATATTGGATCGCAATCAAGGCCAGGAATAATACGAAGCCGACCACGTAATTGCCGCCGACTACGAATTGTCCGAAGGCTTCGATAACGTGGCCCGCAGCCGATGCGCCTTCGCTGCCGTGCAGCAGAATTCGGCGGCTGCTGGCCAGGTTCAGTGATAAGCGCAGCAGGGTCATCAACAGTAACAAACTTGGGAAGACGGAGAATTGTGCGGGCCTGAGAATTTGTAGTGCGGTCAGCAGTACCAGGACTGAGGCCGTCATGCTAAACGCGAGCAAGATGTCGAGCACGAAGCTGGGCAGCGGCACCAGCATTACGAAAATCATGCTGACTGCTGCGGCGGGAACCACCCAATCCACGGTTGTCTTTAAGTTCGGCACTTTCGATTTGGTGGCGGTAGCCATTGCTTAGTTTCCTGCTCCCTTTTGTTTCACTTGTGCCTGCGCGCGGAATACAAAGGCCAAAACTTCGGCAACTGCGGTGTAGAGTTTGGCTGGAATGGTCTGGCCCACATCTACGGTTTTGTACAAAGCCTGTGCCAGTGGCGGGTTTTCGAGAATTGGAATTTCTTTCCAGCGCGCGATCTCTTTCATCTTTTGTGCCAAAAGGTTTTTGCCTTTGGCGAGGACGATCGGTGCGTCCATGTCCATTTCGTAAAGAAGAGCCACGGCAAAGTGCGTCGGGTTGGTGACGACCACGGTCGCTCTCTCCGTTTCTTTCAACATGAACTGGCGGCGCATCTGGCGTTGGATGCGGCGGATACGCATCTTTACCTGCGGGTTACCGTCGGTTTCCTTCATTTCCTGTTTCAGTTCGTCGCGCGACATGCGCAGGTCGTTTTCGTTTTTGCGCCAGGTCAGGAAGTAATCCGCGCAGGACCACACGAGCAGAACTAGGCTCGACTTCCATGCAACTTCGAAAATCACGCTCAGCAGGAATCGGGAGAACGTCCACAGGCTGGCGTTGGAAGCCAGGATCAGCGTGGCCCAGTGATCGAACAGGGAAGTCAATCCGAAGTATGCGACTGCGGCGAAGGGCAGTAGCGATTTCAGCAATCCGCTGAGCCCGGTCAGGGAAAATATTTGCCCGAATTTTTGGGTTGGGCTTAGGCGTTCTGCTTTCGGACTGAGTGCTTCCGGCGCGAAGACCAGTCCTCCTTGCATCAGGCTTCCACCCACTGACAACGCCCATGCAGTCATCATGATCGGAACGGCGCATTTCGCAATCGTCCAGCCGCTCCAGAGGAACAGTGGCATTGTCGGTGAAAGCGTCTCGCTTCCGGAAAATTCGAAGGCGCGGCGCAGGAGTGTGTGCCAGGCGGCGATCCCTACTGATCCTTGCCATGCGATCAAGCCCAGCGCTCCGCACATGGCGAGAGTGCTCGAGAGATCGCGTGAGCGTGGGACTTGTCCTTGCTCGCGAGCTTTTTGCCGGCGTCGCTGTGAGGGTTTTTCTGTTTTATTCTCACTCATGGTCGCGCCGCCAGGTGGAGGAGCCGCTCGGTATAAGCGAGCGACTGCGTAAAATAGTGATCGAAGAGTGTTGGCCAGTAATGAATGGCGGTGACTAGCAGCCCGATTCCCAGCATGCTCTTTAGTGCCGGGCCTAACAGCATTAAGGGCATTTGCGGAGACGCCTTGCCGAGGAAGCCGAGAATTACATCCGCTACCAAGGTTGCCGCCATGACAGGTGCAGCGATTTGCAATCCAGTCTCGAATACCCCAGCGATTCCGTGAAAAAGTTCCGTGGTGAGTCCACGACCCAGGCTTACCGAGGCTGGTGCCAGATATTCGAAGCTGCTGGCGATTCCGCGCAGGATCCAGTGATGAACATCGAGCTGAAGGAATAACAGGAACGCCACCATCTGGTGGAAGACCGCCATCACCGTCGTATCAACCTGCGTTTGCGGATCCAAAATGTTGATGAGGGAGTAGCCCATCTGCACTCCGAGGATTTGCCCGGCCATCTGCGCGGCCTCGAAGACGAAGTTGGTGGATACTCCGATGGCGACGCCGATGATCAACTCTCTGGCGACAACTCCAGGCCATTGCGTGAGTGTGACGATGCCGATTTTTGATGCACATGCTGGATACAGCACAGCCGTGATCAAGATGACTAAAACTGCTTTTATGCGCGGTGGAATTCCTACATTCGAAAAGAACGGCGCGAACAGCATCAGGCCAGACACACGTAATCCCACTACCAGAGGGCCTGTCAGCAGTTCGGCGATTGAGAATTCCATGGCGGCTTATTGCACGTACGGATGAAAGTCAGAAAACAGTTGTACCGTGTATTGGCAGATCTGACGCCACATCCACGGCATCATTACGAATGTTCCTGCCGCAACTGCAAGCAGGCGCGGAACGGCTGAGATCGTTGCTTCCTGCAACGAAGTCAGCACTTGCACGATGTTAATGATCAAGCTGACGGCGATGGCGATTGCCAGAATCGGCGCAGCCAGCATCAGGACTTCGAGCAGAGTGTGTCGGCAGATATCTACAACCATGCTTGTCGGCATCAGTGGAAACTCCTCATCAGGGAACCCACGAGCAGATCCCATCCGTCCACCATTACGAACAACAACAATTTCAACGGGGTTGAGATTACGACCGGCGGCAATTGCAACATGCCGACCGAGGTGGTGATGGACGCCACCACCATGTCGATCACCATGAACGGGAGAAACAGTATTGCGCCAATCTGAAATCCAGACTTCAATTCCGAAAGAATGTATGCCGGAACCAGTACGCGCATGGAAAGATCGTTTACATCGCGGGGGCGAGTTTCTTTGGCCAGGTCTACGAACAAGGCAACGTCTTTTTCGCGGACGTAGTGGACCATGAAATCATGTACCGGTGCCGAGCCTCGCTGGAGCGCGTCCATGGCGTTGATTTGTCCTTGCTCGAGTGGCAGGACTGCCTGGTCGTAGATCGATGCGCCTACCGGCTGCATCAGGAAAAATGTGAGCACCAATGACAAGCCGATCAGCGTTTGATTGGTCGGTGTAGCTTGCAACCCCAGCGCTTGCCGCAGGAAGTGGAAAACGATCAGCAGACGCGCGAATGGCGTCATGCACAACAATAGCGATGGAATCAGCGTCAAAAATGTCAGGAGGACAACGATGCTCCATGACAACGATCCTGAATTCGGTGCGCCGGGCATGGTAATGCGGATTTCGTTGGAGGGCACAGCTGCCGGCGTGGCTTTGGTGGCGAATGCCAACGGGCTACTTAAGATCACCAACAGAGGAATGATCCGCAAAAATCGGGTGCAGGAATGGATCAACGCGCAGCCTCTTCCTTCAATTTGCTTTGCAGCGAATCGGAGAAGTTTGCAGTTTCCTGCAGGCGCGTGAGGAGAGAGACCGATCCTGCGGCTCCGCCGATCAGGAAGCGCTCGTTTTCTACCTGGATCACCGCGACGAAGCGCTTTTCTCCCAGCGGAAGGTTCTCGCAAAGACGCAAAGTCTTGCGGGAAGATTGAGCTTTTACTTTTCCCAAAAACCAGCTGATAGCGGACGCAAATTGCTTTACAAACGACTGCAATGTGGCAGGCGGATTCGCTGTCTTGTGGGTATTTAATTCAGCTGCCGGCGCCAGAGCTTCAATTTGAGGGAAGCTGCTCATGCCAACTCCGTAATGCGGATGGTTAACCGCTTCTCAACGACTTCGATCTGGCCTTTGCCTAAAAGAATTTTGTTGATGTAGAGCGGGATGTCGTTTGTGGACGAGGTCGCTGACGCGATCACCGCACCTTTTTTTAAGTTCAGTAGATTTCCAACTGTGAAATACGGGACGGGGATCTCCGTCGTTGCCTTGCATTCGAGCCAGTGATAGGACTCAACGGGGTTGACCGCCGGGTCTGGTTGCTGCTGAGGTGCGGGTCGGATTGGGGCGACTCTTGCCGAAGCCATTTTGATTTCTCGATTTACTGCAATAAGGTGCGCGGAGTTGAAACTCCGTGACTCACCGAGAAATGCAATCGCTCTGCCGGATGTGCCAAAACGAGCACGGTCGGCACACCAGTGGTTTCGTGGCTAAAGAGGTATGGAAATAATGAGTTACGGTACTTGATTACTGCAGTACAAGCACTGTTAGAAACGCCTCACTCGATTAGAAGCGGAGTAGAGCCTGTGAAATTCCGGCGCGGCGGGGGAGCCGCACCGGACTTTCTTTAATTATTCACTAACTTTGTTGCCTTACAACTGCTTCATGTTGATCGTGTCCTGCGTGAGCTGGTCGAACGTTGTGACGACACGTGCGTTCGCCTGATATCCACGCTGCGTGACAATCATGTTGGCGAACTCGGTGGCAATATCTACGTTGGACTGCTCAAGCGAGCTGCCGGTGATGCTGCCGCGACCGCCAGTTCCTGCCACGCCGATGACCGGAGCGCCGGAGGCCAGGGTGGTCTGGAAGCTGTTTTGTCCCATGCGGTTTAGGCCTTGGGGATTGGCAAAGTTGGCGAGAACGATTTGTCCCAGAGCCAGAGTCTGGCTGTTGCTGAACGAACCTTCGATGGTTCCGTCAGACGAGATATTGAAATCAATAAGCGTGCCGCTACCGAAACCATCTTGCAGGGTGTTGGCGGTGGCGCTGGGAGATGCGGTTTGCGTCAGCAGTGAGTTGCCGGTCGCATCCTGCAGGTTCCAGGTAAGGTTGAGCGCTGTAGCGCCATCGGCCAGGCCAGTAATGGCGATTCCAGTCACGGGCGCCGCGGGTGTAGCCAGGGTTCCATTGCCGTTGAAAGTTAGCGCCCCACTCGACACGACTGTGGGAGCACCGGTGCCACCTGTATCTGCAGCTGGAAGAGTGATCTGATAATTCCAGGCGTTAGCGGCGGTCTTTGTGAACTGATAGGTCAGCACATGCGAAGTCCCAAGAGAGTCAAAAACCGTGATCGGAGTGGAGAAGCTGTCGCCGACATTAGAGCTGGCATCGAGATTGGTCTGGGTCTGGATGGCGGTGGTGGGAGCGCCGGGGATCAGCTGTCCCTGATTGACTTGGAGAGGAGCCAAGGTCTGCGTCGGGCTGATGACACCGTTGACGGCAGGATAGCCCATTACAAGCTGTCCGTCCTGTGTGGTCAATTGACCGGAGTCATTGACGGTGAAGTTGCCGGCACGCGTGAATTGCAACACGCCGGCGCGCTGCGTGACGAAAAATCCGCTGCCGGTGATGGCCGCGTCGGTGTTTACACCCGTGCCCTGCAAGTTGCCGCTGGTGAAAATCGGCGTGACGGAGTTGATGGCTACGCCTTCTCCAACCTGGATTGGATCGCTGGCGCCATTGGTCCCAAACGATTGGTAGAACAGGTCACGGAAAGAAGCCTGGCTTCCTTTGTATCCCACAGTATTGAGGTTGGCCAGATTGTTGGAAATCACGGACAGCGTCTGCGAGGCAGCTTGCAGTCCGGAAAGTGGAATAGAAAAGTTCGGCATGGTATTAGGCTCCTGTTGTTTGGTTCGTGTTCGAAGTTGAAGTGGTTGCGCCTTGCATCAGCTGACGGATCTGAATCAGCTCGTTGAGCTGGTTCATGGACAACATCTGTCCGACCATCTCGGTGGGATCCATGGGGGAAGTTGGGTCCTGAGTTTTCAACTGGGCCACAAGCAGTTTCAGAAACAGATCTTGTGTCTCAGCCGATGGGTCGGTAGTGTTGTCGGTGTTGTTCGTAGTGTTCGTGTTAGTGCTGGAGTTGGCGCGGGTGTTTACTGCATACTGTGCGGCTGCGGCGTTGGCTCCTGGAAAACTGATCATGGTGTTTCTCCTTGTTACCTCTAAACTCGAATATCCAATCTGTCTGCGGAACTGAACACTTCGGGAATGACGGGAAGTGTTGGCTCCAGTTGCTGTCTTACGGCTCCGCTGCTCTGTGGCTGCGGCGATGAATGCTGGGAACGCTGGTCCAGGCCCGATGACGTTGAGAGGCTCTGGCTGTGAATATGAATGTTGCTCACCGGCACTTGCTGTTCGTTCAACCGCGCGTAGAGGCTGGGAAGCTCGGTGGTCAGCGTGCGCGCTACTTCGCTGTGCTCGACGGAAATTTGTGCACTGAATTCGTGGTGGCTGGCAGAGGTGCGAATGTCGATGTTGCCGAAGTCGCGGGTTTGTAAGCCTACGCGGAGTTCGGATTGTGTCAGGCCTTGAACCAGTTTGGCTGTGTTGACTCCGGCGTGAGATGAAGGAGCGATGTCATCTGCGTCCGGGACTTGGGTTGTGCTTTTCGATGCCAGGTCGGAAGTCTCCGGCGGGTTTTTTGCTGAGGCTGATTTTGCATGAGATCCAATGTTGACCTCAGGCGTGACCGTGTCGTGATTCTTGCTTGTCGTGCTCTGCGATGAAATGACGGCATTCATTTCCGAGCGATGCAATACGGTAGATGTGATGGATGCATCGCTTTCATGTTCCGCACTTGTCCGCTGGGCCTTTTTTACCGTGCTATCGGGTTTGCTTTTGTTTGCCACGGTCTTAGGGTCCGATTCGACTACTGGAGTCGCTTTGGCAGTGTTGAACCCTTCTGCAGAAACTTTATCGTCTGGTGCAGAACTGAATGCGCTGACGTCTGTAGAGGTTGATTCCGGCTTGCCGGCCTTACTTCCAGTGGCTTTCACCGACTGCGTAGGGTGAAGATTTGTTGAATGCCCCATCGCTTGGCCACTAACGGTATGTTCTAAAACAACTGCTTGCGGGATGATTGCTCTAACTGCCTCCCCGATGGATTGCTGAGTCGCGGTTTGTGGCTGAGGAGTTGAATCCGCTGCCAGTCTAGTACTGGTTTGGTTGGCTTCTGTCGCGCTGTTTTTTTCTGTTTCTAAAGATTGCTTTGCCTGACTCAGCTTCCTGTAGTCGGTGGATGCAACTGGTTTCTCGATCTTGGCGGATCCCTTTTGTGCAACTGGACTGGCACTGGTTTGGTGCGAGTCGATGTTCGATGCACCAAGATTCACAGCTACTTGATTTGGTGAAGCTGCTGGCACATTCTCTTTGGTGTCCGTGACACGAGAAATTTCGCCTGCGTTCTGAACAATGTCAGTGTCTGGCCGGGCATTGTCCGTCGCGGATTGCAGATTCACCAGTGCGCGCTGTTGTGGCGTGGGCTCGACTTGCGCAACCTGTTTTGTTTCTTCGTGCACTCCAGGATTTTCTGCATTGTGGAACGGTGATGTCTGAAGTATCGCCAATCCGACAGCATTCGAATTTGGATTTGAGTCTTGTGGCTGGTTGACCACTGGAACAGTGCGGACTGGCGCTGGTGAATTGCCTTTCATCTCACGCCACTGAAATAGTCCAATGGGTTCTGCGTGATTTGGGGCCTCTGGCGCTAACCTCGGGAGAGACACAGGAATCATTGACAGTAATGCTGATCGTAATTCGGGATCCTGAGCATCCTTCTCTTTGTTAGCTTTGCGTTCGCGAGGTAACAATGACCCTGCTGATTTGGACGCGCTTGCTGATTTTGTCGAAACCGGAGCGGGAGCTGTAGTGGAGGTCGGAATCGCGAATAACGACGCGGCAATTGTTTTGAAATCTGGTATTGCTGAGTTCGCGAAGCCTGCCGCCAGAAAATTGAACGGCGACGAATCGGCGGCTGGGGTGGCCGGCATCTTTGCTGCGGCTCCGAATTGCGGTGGGTTCACAGGCACAGTCGTTCTCGCAGGACAAATAAGCACGTCCCCGGCCAAAGTGGTTTTGTCTTGGATCGAGTTTCAAGGTGAAAATGATGTTGCGAACTAAAGACTTGGGGAAGATGTGCCGATAGAGAATGTAAGAAAAGTCCGCCGAAGTGTGTGCTGGGCAAGCTTTGCCCATGGGCAGGTAGGCAACATCTGCCTAGTTGCCGTCTTTTATCCGCGATAAAAACAGATCATCCAGCACTTTTTGTTCGTGACGGTTTTGTTCGCGCTGGTAGGCACAGTGTTTCTGCTTGCGAACTTCGTCGATAATTTCGCGATCTTGCTGGGCGGCGCGTAGGATAACGAGTTGCGCCTGCCGTTTGCCCTCGAGGTCTTGCAGTTGTGCCTGGCCGACGTTGATTGCGTTTTCGAGATACTGTTCTTTTTCTGTCAGCTCTTTTAGGAATGCCGCGGGCAGGCCTTTTACCAAGTCGCAATCGCGTTGTTCACGAATCAAGCGATGATCGGTTTGCAGGCGTTGCAGTTGTTGTTGTGTCGTTGCGATCTCTTGCAGAATCTTATTGAGCGCAATTTCTTCTGCGTGTTCCACATTTTTGCGGAAGCTCAAAATACCTTCGAGACTGAAGCGGAAGGGCATGCTTTATGCCGGAAGTGCGAGCAGGCGCTCGATGGTTTCTTTCGCTGCAGGAATTTCTGCCGGGTTCTGCTGTAAGAAAGCATTGATGGATGGCAGCGCTGCGATGGCTTTGTCCAAAACTCCGTCTGCCCCTGATTTGTATGCGCCGATGCGAATCAAATCTTCCGCTTTGGCGTGAGCGGCCATCAACATACGCGCCGCGCCTACTTTTTCCAACTGTTGCTGAGTGCAGATGTTGGGCATGAGACGGCTTAGGCTGTCGAGAATGGAGATCGCAGGGAAGTGGTTGCGCATAGCCAGATTGCGATCAAGCACGATGTGACCATCGAGCAACGAACGGGCGGTATCAACTAGTGGATCTTGGTGGTCGTCGCCTTCCATCAATACGGTGTAGAAAGCGGTAATGCTGCCGCTTGTGAATCGGCCTGCGCGTTCGACCAGGCGAGCTAGCATGGCTAAGACTGAAGGCGTGTAGCCTTTGCTGGTGGGCGGTTCTCCCGCCGCTAGGCCGATTTCGCGTTGCGCCATGGCGAAGCGCGTGAGGGAATCGAGAACCAGCAAAACATTTTTTCCCTGTCCGCAGAAATATTCTGCGACGGCCGTGGCTGCCAGGGCCGCGCGGATCCTCAGAAGCGGAGATTGATCCGACGTCGAGACTACGACCACTGATCGGCGGCGGCCTTCTTCTCCCAGCGCTTTCAGGAAGTCTGCTACTTCGCGTCCGCGCTCGCCAACCAGCGCAAGCACGGTTAAGTCAGCTGCGGTGGCGCGAGTCATAATGCCTACCAATGTTGTTTTTCCTACGCCGCTGCCGCCAAAGATCCCGACCCGCTGTCCGCGGCCGCAGGCCAGGAATCCGTCGATAGCTCGGACTCCGCAGGCTAGAGGTTGTGTGATCGGAACGCGGCTTAGGGGAAGTGGGACTGTTCCGTCGATTGGGACGGTCCGGGCTGCGCGATATTGGCCCAAAGAGTCGAGCGGAGTTCCCCGGGCATCGATCACACGCCCCAACAATTCCGGGCCGACTCGCAGCGACGGGCGTGATCCCCAGGTAACGATGTGATCGCCGAAACGGATGCCTTGCGGTTTGTCGAGCGGCATGGAGAGCACGGTCGAACCGCGGAAGCCTACGACCTCTCCGGGGAAACGGTTGCCGCTGGAGTCCTCGATTTCGCAGGATTCACCGACTGAACAGAACGGGCCGGCGGATTCAACCAAGTTTCCAACGACGTGGGTTACGTGTCCCTTCCAGCGCAAAGTCGAGGACGTGCGCAACCACTGCGAGTATGCGTCGAGAACGCCTTCGTTCATTTTGCCTCGGGTCGCTGGGCCAGCAAGTCGAAGAATCCTTTTTCGATTTCTTTCAATTGAGTTTCAATACCGAGTTCGGTTGTTCCTAGGTCGGTTTCGAGGATGCAGTTGTTTGCTTCGAGTGACACGTCGGGTTTCACTTCAACATGAATGCGGCCAGCCATTTTTTCTTGGAAGTATTGGATCCAGGGTGTGACATTCTCGGGTCGTACATGAGCGATCACGCGCGTGCCTTGCTGAAGTTTGTCCAGCGCCACTTTGACCAATCCCGCTACCACCATGCGATCCACTTGGGCCTCGCGATGCAGGATTTTTGCAGCGATGGCTAACGCCAGATGCACGAGTTCTACTTCCGCGCGCGCGTAGTATCCGCTCAGCTGTTTTTCGAAGGCTTGGACGGTTTCTGCGATGGTCGCGCGTTCCGTGACTAGCTGCTTTCCCAGCGTTTGCTGAGCTTGCATCATGCCCTCGCGGACGCCTTGCGCATGAGCTTCAGCGATACGTTGATCGATAGTGTCCGATCCTGATGGCGCGGGTGGACGTGCATGAGCGGTGCCCTGCGCTTCGACCAGTTCCAGAGTGGATGGTTCCTGGTATTCGTACATCTGGACCGAGAGGCTGGCGGATTTCGTATCAGGCGACAAAGTCGTCATCCTTTTCTGCACGTAAAGTGATTTTTCCTTCTGCTTCCAGAGTGCGCGCGATGGCTACGGCTTCCTGTTGAGCTTTAGTGACTTCTTTGGCGCGTACGCGGCCAAGGGCTTCGATGTCCTCTTTCATCATTTCTACGGCGCGCGAGGACATGGCTTTGAAGATATGTTCGCGTACCGGTTCGCTTGCACCCTTGAGCGCAAGGCCGAGGGTTTTTTTATCGACTGCGGCCAGCCAGTCGCGCAACGCGGTTTCCGGAATATTGACCAAGTCTTCGAAGGTGAACATCAGGTTGCGGATGTCGTTTGCCAGCTCCGCGTTGTCCTTCTCGAGGGCTTCGAGAATTGTGCGGGAGGCGGTCGGGTCAAGATGGTTCATCAATGCCGAAACGTTTTCCGGTTTGATTGTGACCTGTTTTTTTTCTTCTTTCACCTGAGCCAGCTTTTGCTTCAGCGTGTTGTTGATGGTCTCGGTGATTTCCGGTGAAAACTGGCGGAGTTGCGCCATCCTCTTAACGATGCCAATACGAAGATCGTCGGGCAGCTTAGCAAGAATGGTGGAGGCGTGCGCTGGGTCGAGATGCGCGAGGATCAATGCCGTGGTCTGCGGGTGCTCTTTTTCCAGAAAGGCCGCAAGTTTAACCGTATCGATGGCACGCAGCCACTGTAAGCCACCGTCTTTTTCACTGCCTGCAACTTTCTTGACCATTTCTTTTGAATTTTCGTCGCCAAAAGCTTTTTTTAAAAGGCGGCTGGCGTAGTCTGCTCCACCTTGAATCACGAAACGATGCGCCGGTGCCTGCTGTTGATACTCTTCGAGAATTTGCTGCGCAAGCTCGGGCGCCACAGTGCCGAGCGATGCGACTTCTTCTGTCAGGAGCTGCACATCGGTCGGTGAGAGTTGCCGATAGATGAGCGTGGCTGCTTCCTCACCAAGCACAGTAACGAGGATGGCAGCCTTGCGCATGCCGGTCAGTGCAGCTCCAGGGCGGGCCATAGTTATTGCGCGCCCTCGTGCATCCAGGATTGGACTAAACGTCCGGTGGCGGCCGGTTCAGTTTTTGCTTTGTCGGCTAGCTGGCGTTGTAAGCCCAGAGTGCGGCGCTGCGCGTCGGAAAGAGAATTCACGTCGCCTGGGATACCGGCCAGTTCTCCAACTGTTGCTTCTGCCTTGATCTGAGCTGCGGCCCGCTCAGGAAGTTGGCGGAATGCTTCCATCGCCTGCTTCTTGATTGGACGGAGCAGGAACATGTAGGCCAACAGGAACAGGACGATCAAGGCTGCGTAGCGGATCATGGAGGACCAGTCGTTGAGCGTTACGCGCACCCGTTCAAGTTTGGACGGCGGCTCTGGAGTTTGCTCCGAGGGCTGCTGGAACGAGAGGTTCTGCACGGCAATGGTGTCGCCGCGTTTTTCATCCAGACCGATAGCGGCAGCGGCCAGGGTTTCGATTTGCTTCAACTCTTCTGGAGTGCGCTTGCGGCGGTTTTCTACAGATTTGCCGTTTTGTTGCTGGATGTCGATGGCGTCATCTACTAACAATGCCGCCGACACACGCCGGATGCGGCCTGCCGGCTGCAGGGTGTGGCGAACTGTCTTGTCGACCGCGTAGGTTCCGTTTTCAGTCTTTGAGGTCTGGATCGTATCACCGGCATCTTCTTCGGTGGTTTTCGCCGGAGTGTTGGCCGAAGGAACGTTGCTGGATGTTCCGGGGACGCCGCCGATTGCACCGCCTCCGCTGACTTGTTCTTCAGAGCGCTGCATGGTGACCGCTACGGCACTCTTGGGGTCGTAGGTTTCCTGATTTTCTTCGCTGGTGCTAGGGTCGAATTCTACATTGACACTAGCGCGGATTCTTTGGGCTCCCACTACTGGTTCAAGTGTGCTGACCAGGCGTGCGGAAAGTTGCTGTTCTAACTCCGCATCGGCGCCCGCGGAACCGCCGGAGCGGCTGGCGAAGAGCGGCTGGTTGGTGTCGGCATCAATTACGGATACGTTTTGCGCGCTCAGTTTGTCTACCGCTCCCGAGACCAAGCTGGCGATGGCGCGATGCGTCTCTTCGGAAAGCTGGCCGTGGCGTAGGCGAAGAATCACTGACGCTTTTGCTTCGCGCTCACGATCGATGAATACGGAATCTTGCGGCATCACTAAGTGGACGCGGGCGCTCTCGACATCACGCAACGTCGCGATGGTGCGCTCGAGTTCTCCTTCCAAGGCACGCTGATAATTTACCTTTTCATCGAACTCGGTTTGGCCCCAGTTCATCTTGTCGAAGAGTTCAAAGCCCAGGCGGCCGCTGTGCGGCATGCCTTCGCTCGCTACTTCCAGACGGCTGGAGTCGATCTTGTCGGTGGGGACGCTAACGGTCTTCCCGTCAGGGCTCAACTGATAGGGAATATTTTTTGCTGCCAGGCGGCTGGCCAACGATTGCGCATCGGTTGGTTCCATGCCGGTCATCAGCGGCTTGTAGTCTGGCGTGGCGATCATGTGGCCGAAGAAAATTACTACCGCCGTGATGAAGCCGGCGCCGCCCATCAATACCAGGATTTGTTTGGTGTCGAGGGCTGCGATGACACTCTTTGCCTGATTTAAGAAGTTGGCCATGGACAGTTAGTTAGAATTGCATCCTCGAAACTTCCTGATATGCGCTTACGATTTTGTTGCGCACTTGCATCATGAGCTGGAAGGCTACGTCGGCCTTTTCTACGGCGATCATTACGTTGTGAACATCACTGCGGTCGCCTTTCAACAAGTCGGTGACTTGTTGCTCGGCGGAGGAGTGCATCTGTTCGACCTGGTTGATGGCGGTCTTCAGCGCGGAGCCAAAGTTGCCTTCGTTGTCGCCCGGTTGCATGGGCGACGACGATGGCTGAAGATTCGGAAATGACGGGAGATTGGAAATTACGTTATTCATTTAGGTTTTCGTTACTTCAAGATGTCCATGGAGCCTTGAATCATTTGTTTGGTGGCGCTTACAGCCGCTGCGTTCAACTGGTACGAGCGCACGGCGCCCATGAGGTCGACCATCTCGGCGATTGGATTGATCGCGGGATAGGCGACGTAACCTTTGGCATCGGCGTCGGGGTGTCCAGGTTCATAGCGCATAACGTTCGGAGTGGGATCATTCACCACCCGTGCGACCCGAACGGCTGGCGCTGAACGGCCGGTGAGACGGCGGAATCCTGCCAGCATCATCTGAAACGGAGAGTTTCCCGAGCTGGAGAACACCACCTGCTTGCGATGGTATGGCCCGCCACCGGGCGTGCGGGTGGTTTCGGCGTTGGCCATGTTGGCGGCGACTACTTCCGCGCGCTGGCGTTCGGCTTCCATAGCGGAACCGCTGATTTCTAAAGCAGAGAACATGCTCATGAGTCTTTCCCTTCGTTGATGGCGTGTAGTATGCGATGAAATTCGGTACGGATGAACTGGATGCCTACACGAAACTGCATTTGAGTTTCGGCGAGCGTCATGCTCTCGCGGTCTAAGCTGACGTTGTTGCCGTCGGGACGCGAGATGAGTCCGGAAACTTTGTGTGCGACTGTCGTCATGGATGCATCTTCGGGGGAACCGATGGCGCGTTGCAGTTCGCCGCGAAAGTCAATGTCCTGGGTGTGGTAACCCGGCGTGTCGATATTGGCCATGTTGTTCACGACCAGCGACTGACGGTCCGAGGTTACATTCAGGAATCGCTCCAGAAACTGGATCATGGGCGTGTTGATCATGCGTACCTCCGTGGCGGCAGGCCGAACTCGCGGATCTTGTTGCGAATGGTGCGCAGGCTTACGCCCAGCATCTCCGCGGCGCGGGTGCGGTTGCCTCCGGTGAGTTGCAGTGTGGTTTCGAGAAGCTGGCGCTCCAGTTCGCGCATGGAAGTGCCGGCTTGCAGCGGCAGTGCGGTTGGAACTGGCTTGTTGGCTGCGGGCCTTATGAATTCTGGACCGAGATATTCGGTGCCGATTACGCCGCCGTTGCTCATGGCGATGACGCGGCGCATGAAGTTTGCGAGTTCGCGGGCGTTGCCAGGCCAGGAATGTTTTTGCAGGCCGGCGAGAAATTCAGGATCAAGTTGGGGAGCCGAACGGCCTGCCTGTCTGGCAAACTTTGTGGCGAAATGGCTTGCCAGTAGTGGGATGTCTTGCTCGCGTTCGCGCAGTGGCGGAAGCGTCAGCGGAATCACATTCAAGCGGTAATAGAGGTCGGCGCGGAAGCGGCCTTGCTCGACCATTGCCTGGAGTGAAACGTTGGTGGTTGCGATTACCCGGATATTGACCGGAACTGTGCGCGTGTCGCCCAGCCGCTCGACTTCTCGCTCTTGCAATACGCGTAGCAGCTTCGGCTGCAGTTCCAGCGGCATCTCGCCGATTTCGTCGAGTAATAATGTTCCGCCGTTGGCTAGTTCGAATTTTCCGGTCTTGGTGAGATTTGCGCCGGTGAAGGCGCCGCGCACGTGGCCGAACAGTTCGCTTTCCAAAAGTTGTTCGGGTACGGCGGCGCAGTTGATTGCAATCAGCGGTTTTTCGCGACGGCTGCTGGTTTCGTGGACGAAGCGAGCGTGTAATTCTTTTCCCGTGCCGCTTTCGGCTTCGACTAGCACATCGGCGTCGGTTTGGGCTGCCAGTCTCGCGCGATCTAATGCATGGACTAACGCCAGAGAATTGCCAACGATTTCAGTTTTCGCTGTTTTCGTGGTCGGAGCTTCTGTGTTGTGCATCACGCGCTCTACGGCTGATTGAAGTTGATCGAAAGAGAATGGCTTTACCAGGTAGTCGCAGGCCCCACCCTGCATCGCTTGAACTGCTTCGGAGACGGTGCCGAATGCGGTTAGAAGAATAACGGCTGTCGATGCTCCTGACGCACGGACACTGCGCATCACTTCCAGTCCGTTGCCGTCGGGCATGCGAACGTCTGTGACCACCAGCGGAAATTTTGTTTGTCGGTATTTACGGATGGCTTCTGTCGCGCCGCTCGCGGTTTCCACATTCCATCCGGCATTCTGGAAATTGGTTTTCAGTGCCATGCGAATGCCGGGCTCGTCGTCGACGACCAGAACTGACTTGTGCGCCAGACTCATAGGGTGGGGAACTCCAGAGTGAACTTGGTGCCCATGCCGAGTTGGCTTGCGACGGTGATGGTTCCTCGATGTTGTTCGACGATGCGCTTGCAGACTGCCAGGCCCAGACCGGGAGTCTGGCCGCTGCCACTGAATCCAGCTTCGAACAGGCGCGGTAGATTTGCTTCCGCGATGCCTTTTCCGCTGTCGGTAAATTCGAGCACGACTTGAGATTCATTTTCTGCTTTGCGGCGGGCGGAGATTACTACGGTTCCACCAATCGCTGTGTGACGGAATGCATTGATGGCCAAGTTAAGGATGACCTGCTGTAAACCATTAGGGTCACCGCTGATTTCTATTTCTTTGGGGCCGGCATGGAGGGTCAACTTGATTCCAGCCTGTTCGGCGAGCGGGCTGATGAAAGCGAATCCGTTTTGCAGGACGGTTGCGAGCTTTAAGCGAATTTGATTGCCGGCGCCGCGACCGTGGAACTGGAGAACATTGTTGACAGTCGCAGATAGAGTACGCACTCCAGCCTGCAGATTTTCAATCCAGTATTTGGTTTCTTCGTCATTGTCGGGCTGTTTCGCGAGAAGACCGGTCCAAAGCTCCATGCTGCTTAGAGGATTGCGAACTTCGTGAGCAAGCACTGCGGACATTTCTCCGAGGGCGAGCATGTTGCGCGACGCTTCCCGCTGCCGCTCAACTTCTTTTTGCGACGTGACGTCGCGGAGGATCAAGATTGTTTGATCTTTGCTTCCTGCACTCCTGCGTACAGCTAGCCACCGGTTTGTGGATTCAGTTTGCAGTGAGAACTCAAATTCATCATTGGAAGACACTGCTGAGGTCAGGACTTCCTGAATGCGTGCCGGTAATGTCTTAAAGTCGGTGTTGGAGATTGCAGTGAGGCGCTGGGCTTCGGGATTGATCAGGCCGATTGCACTCTTGTTGTGATCAATGACGATCACGCCGCAGGGTAGCGCTTCGAGAATGCGGTGCAGGGCAGTGCGAACAGTTTGCGTTTCCGTGAGGCTTGATTCGAGCGCCGCGTTGCGCTCTTCCAGTTCACGGCGGAGTTGAGCGACTTCGCCCTGTAACTGGCCGTAGGAAATTTCCATGCGGCCGGCGGTGGCGATGAACGCGTCGAACACCTCAGCCAGCGTGCCTTCTGCGGCGGCGGAGAGAGCGACAATTGGAACTCGATGAGAAGTAGGCAACATCTGCCTACTCAGAATGCAAAGCTACTTCCAAAAAGCTCTAATTATCGGTTGGACAGGGGCGGAGGTAACTACGTGCTACAAGCTGATGTGTTTCCCGAGCACCTGACGATCATCGTGCGCGAGAATGGTTGCGCGTTCGATCACGTTGCGAAGTTCACGCACGTTACCGGGCCAATGATGTTGCAGAAGCATAAAGCTGGCTTCTGAACTGAGGGACATGCGATGCGCGCTAAACTTGGCCAAGAAGGCTGAGGCTAAGGCTGGCAGATCTTCCATGCGATCTTTCAACAAAGGAAGCTCTATGGGGAAGATTGCCAGGCGGTAGTAGAGGTCTTCGCGGAACTTTTGTTCTTCTACCAGTTTGCGGAGATTGATGTTGGTGGCGGCGACCACGCGGACATCCACGCGGAAGCTGTCGGAGCTGCCGAGGCGTTGTACTTCTCCCTGTTCCAGGAAGCGCAGTAACTTGGATTGCAAGCCCAAGGGTAATTCGCCGATTTCGTCCAGGAACAACGTTCCGCCTTGTGCAGCGTGGATGCGGCCGATCCGGGACTGAACCGCTCCAGTGAAAGCGCCTTTGGTGTAGCCAAAAAGCTCTGCTTCGAGAAGAGGTTCGGGGATCGCGGCGCAGTTGATGACTACGAACGGGTTTGAGCGTCTTGGGCTCAACGTGTGAACCGCTTGCGCGACCAGGTCCTTGCCGGTTCCGCTTTGCCCTGTGATCAGAACAGTTGTGTCTCTTCTAGCCACGAGTTCGGTCAGGTGATAGACACGCTGCATCGCTGGAGAATCTCCGATCATTCCCGGCAATGGGCTGTTGGTATGGTCGCTCGCAGGTTGACGCACGACTCCTTGCGTGCGTGCCGGCATCAGCGGCGCGTTCTGGCCGAGCGTCACAGGAACATCGTCGTAAATCGGCAGTTTCGCGGCCAGCGGATGCGGCAGACCGGTTTGCTGATCGAGAACCAGGACTTGGATGTGAGGAAACTGTGCACGCACCAGAGACTCAAATTCTCTCGCGTTCAGATCGGGCAACGCCGGATCCAGCAGGAGTAATTCGAAATCATCGGACTCGAGTTGATCCAACGCGTGCGCGCCGCTGACCGCTTCACGCAAGCGCCAGCGATCGGACTTCACGCGTGCGGTTAAATTACTGCGAACCTCGCCGTTTGGGCTGACGATCAAAACTCCTGCGCCTGCTTCACAGACGGATAGTGCTGCTGCCGTGCTCATAGCCATTTCTCTCTTTGTTTTATGAAGTTAGTGAGGACCGGCCGCGAACTCAGCAGGAGAGGTCCGTTCAAATCTATTCTTCCCCGTCAACCCATGCTTTCTTTGCCGGCGGACGGGAAAATCTACAACAATTAGGAGAGGGCTGAGGTTTAGTTGAAATTCTGCGCCTGCGCCTGCCACGATCGCTTCAGCTAATGCCAGCGAGCGGGTGGCGAAACTTTCGTCGGATGTTTTGGGCGCGATTGCTGTCGTGCGCTCGGGCGACTGAAAGATGCGCAGCTTGATGTTTCCTGCGTGGGCTTGCAGGCTGATGTGAATCACGTCTCCGGCTTGGGAGAGATGTTGCACGGCTTGCAGGATATAAAAGAACAATTGGCGGAGTCGCGTGCGCGAGAACTGAATTTCGCGTTCACAGCCAGAGTGATCGAGAGCCAATTTGATATGAGCTGTGCTCAGCGTGCGTGATAGGTCTTCGACCACCTCATGCAAGACATCGCTCAACAGGAGGTTCGCCTCGTCGCTTGCCGGTTGCTGATATCGCACCAACTGCGATGTAAAGCGCAGCGTTTCCACCGCACGCGCCACCTGGTCCAGAACACTCTGTGCAGCTTCGCCGAATGCTTCCCCGGTGGTCTTCCGCAACAGCGCCAACTCCATCGACGCCTGGATGATGGAGAGTGGCTGCGCCATCTGGTGAAAGCCGGCTGACAGGCTCTTGAGGAAGTTTTCCTGCGACGACGACTTTTTTGTCTTGTGTCCCATCGTCGTTTCCTCAGTTTTCTGACAGCACGTAGCCAACACCACGGATGGTGCGAATCATTTTTGTCGGGAACTCCGGGCCATCCACCTTGTCACGCACGTATTTCACGTAGACATCGACCAGATTGGTGGACGGATCCAGGGGCAGGTTCCAAACGTGCTCCATGATCATGGCACGAGTTACGGTCTGGCCCGAGTTGCGCATCAGGTATTCGAGCAGGGCGAACTCTTTTCCTGACAAGTTGATGCGTTTTCCGCCTCGTTCCACGCGGTAGTCGCGGTTATCGAGCATCAAGTCGGAGACGTGAAGTGGCGCCCCTGGCAGGTGCGGATTGCGACGGAGGAGGGCTCGCACCCTAGCCATGAGTTCGGTAAACGCGAACGGTTTGAGCAGACAGTCGTCGGCCCCGCTATCGAGTGAGAGGACGCGGTCCTCAACTTGCGTGCGTCCGGTCAACACCAAAATCGGAAGCTGTGGCTGTTTCGGGCGTACTTGTTTCAGGACCTCAACACCGTCTAGCTTGGGCAGATTGAGGTCGAGGATCAACAGATGATACTTGTCACTGTTGATCTTTTCCGAGGCAGCTTCGCCATCCTGTACAAGCTGGACGTGGTACGCCTCAGATTCGAGTTGCCGCCTCAAAAAATTGGCGAGTGGTACATCGTCTTCCGCAACCAATACGTGCGGGTTCGGGGTCATATGCCGCTGCATTTCAGTGTTCACGGGTATCTTTTTCTGGTTCCACGTCGTTCATACATTCAGCGAGTGGAACTTGAATTTCCCAGCAACTTCCAAAATGTGGCAGGTGCCTGAACAAAACATCTCGATGTGGCGATAAAGTTTTGCGGTACATCGGTCGGGACCTGTTTGGCATTCATTTCTTTTCTCGATCTTTAATCGAGAAGTCATTTCGCTCTGAGGGAGAGCGACCAGACAAGTGCAATCGCTGTGCCAAAATAATTGTTTGCTAATTTCCGCCTAATTTTGCATTTTTTGATTCTGGGAACGCGTGAGTTGTACAGATCTCAGAATGGCTTGTCCAAATTAACGACCGGATTTCTGTCTGGAACTTGGAATGCTCAACTGAAATTGACTCAGTGCCGCCGTTTTTCTGGCGGATATACTACAACTGGAACGGCGCGGAATATTGCCGCATGAATTCTTCCGTGCCGTCGGAGGAGCCGTCATCGATCACGATCACTTCAAAGTTCTGCGCGGGCAGGGTTTGAGCTGCCAGGGCAGCTAAACATTTCTTGAGGATCGGCAGACGGTTGTAGGTCGGGACGATGACCGAAAGTTGGGGCCGATTTTTTGGATATCGGACCGGGGTTGTCGGTTTGGCAAACCCTCCACTTTCGAGCATGGCGCACTTGCGCGCTTCTGCGGCACCCAACGTTCCGCCATATCCAGCTGATTTAATTCGCGGTAACAGTGCTCCATCAGCACGAAGACTTGGGCGTGAAATTGATCAGCTCGCACACTGCCCGTGGTTCGCCAAGTATGTGACGGAGTTGCTCAAGAGCCCGCTCAAATTTACTGTCAGTCAGAAGTTGGCTTGCCAGCCGAGCATAGCCTTCCAGTTGAGCGATGATGCGTTGTTCGCCAGTTTTCCCCGATAAAAGATTTGCATGCGAGGTGGCCACCCGCATCACGGAAAAGGCTTGCGGGGCGCGCTGTTTGGGTGTTTTGGACGCAAGCTGAACGAGCATGTTGGCCAGTTGGCTGGCGAAGAAGTCCTGCGAAACTTCAGTTGTGGGGAGGCGGTTTGTCCAAACGCGAGACCCAAGTCTAGAAATTGGACATCGTCGGGTTTGTTCCATTTCCGTGAAACAAAGCGCTGAAAGACTTACACAATATGTTCGGCTTCGAACATTTGGAACGTAACTTGCATAGAATCTATTTTTGAGAAGACTCTTATGACCAACCGAGAATCCGCCGCGATTCGCGTTTTATTGGTTAGCGCCGAGAAGAACACGGTGGAAGCCCTGTCGGACGTCATGGAACAGATGGGGATTTATGTCGAAGTCTGCCCCGACCGCAAGTCGGCCTCGCGCCTGCTTTGCAACAATAAATATGAAGGTTTGATCATCGATCTCGTGCAGGGTGAGGACAGTTTGGATCTGTTGCGGAACCTACCCGACTTCACTGCCAACAAAAGTGCCGTTTCATGCGCAATTTTGAATGACCTTTACCAGAAGGCATCGGCTTTTCAGGCAGGGGCGAACTTTGTTCTGGAGCGGCCTCTTGAGCTCAAGGCTGCGTCCCGGACTATTCGGGCGGCATACCCCATGATGGTGCGGGAACGGCGGCGGTATTTCCGTTGCCCAGTCGAAACCCCCACCTTTGTTGCGGTTGAACCTAATCCGGAATTCCAAGCTAACTCGGTGAACATCAGTGAAGCAGGCATGGCGATCCTTTCTCCGGTGCAGCTCAAGGTCGGCCAGGGCATACAGATGCGCTTACGGATCCCGGGAAGCCCTGATTTCGTCAGTATTTCCGGCGAAATTTGCTGGGCTGACGATTCTTCGGGCCGGGCTGGCGTGCAGTTTCTGGAAATCTCGAAAGCAGTGGCCGAAGCTTTAGCCGCGTGGCTGCTCGCGCGTCTGGAAGAAATGATTCCTGCAACGAAACCTATGGCTGCTGGTGCGACGTTTACGGCGCGACCGGCTGGCACTTTGCCCAAACCATACCGTCCAATTTGAGTTCGCAATCGCTTTACATATCTATACAGTTGTCGCTGTATCTGGCTTGTTCTGAAATCCGAACAAGCACCCTACGTCTTGGCCAAAACGGCATTGCTCAGCGTATGTTTAAAAAAGATTTCGCCTTCACGAGGTGTCGATCTCTCGAATTCTAGAAGGGCGAGTAAATGCCTAAGGACCGGATACTTGTAGTTGAGGATGAAACTCAATTTTTAGAGGCAGTGAGTTCATACCTCACGGGGAAAGATTTTGACGTAGTGTCCTGTACGACTTGGGCAGAAGCCGCAACTCTATGGCGAACCAGCCGCCCGGATGTCGTCCTGCTGGATCACAACCTTCCTGATGGAAACGCGCTTGATTTGATCGTGCGCCTCCGTCCGTTCGATCCTGATATTCCCATCATTATTCTTACCGCGGAAGCCTCCATTGACCTTGCTGTGCAAGCGGTGAAGCTTGGAGCGGAGCAGTTTCTAACCAAACCCATTGAACTAGCAACTCTTCACTTGGTCATCCAAAGGTGCGTTGAAAACCGGCGGAACCGACTCAAACAGATGGCGGAAAAAAGCCGCCAGTCGAGAGATAGAGTGGATCCCTTTCTTGGCCGTAGCCCCGTAATTCGCCGATTGGCTGAGATTTGCGCAAGAGTTGTTGCGTCCGACAGCCCGATCTTGATTCAAGGTGAGACTGGAACCGGTAAAGGGGTGTTGGCACATTGGTTTCATGAAAACAGTTCCCGCAGTGCAGAACCTTTTGTGGATCTTAATTGCGGCGGGCTTTCTCGCGAGTTGTTGGAAAGCGAATTGTTTGGGTACGAAAAAGGTGCGTTCACGGGCGCAGTCCAAAGTAAGGCTGGGCTTTTGGAGATTGCGCACAAAGGCACGGTGTTTCTCGATGAAATTGGGGACGTGGATTTACAACTGCAACCGCGTCTGCTGAAAGTTTTGGAAGAAAAACAATTTCGGCGGTTGGGAGACATTCGCGATCGGCGCGTGGATGTGCGATTAGTGGCGGCGACTCATCAGGACATCGCCAGGCTGATTCGTGAAAAGCAGTTCCGCAGTGATCTTTATTTCCGCATCAATACGATTTCATTGACTACTCCTGCGCTGCGGGAAAGGGTAGAAGATATTCCGATGCTGGCAGAATATTTTCTGAAACGTTTGCCGCGTGATGCGAGAACTGGTGGGGAAGCCGAGTTGTCGGAAGGGGCATTGCGGGCTTTGCAATCGTATTCTTGGCCTGGAAATATTCGCGAGTTGCGCAACGTTTTGGAGCGTGCCGTTCTGCTCAGTGACAACAAAGTTTTGCGGGAGCGGGATTTGCACTTTGATCTTCCTACGGAAATGCCCTGGTCTCAGGGGACAGCCACCAATACGCAGACGCTCGATGAGTTGGAAAAGGAATATATTGAGCGGATATTGTCCATTGAAAATGGACGAGTGGAAGCCGCAGCAAAGAGGCTGGGAATTCCGCGAAGTTCTCTCTATAACAAGCTGAAGCACTATGGCATTGCCCGTCATCCTGGCACGGCTACCTTGCAATAAGGTATGCAGTAGTCGTGAGAATTCCTGGAAGTTAATCCCTATCCAAATTTTGTGGAAAGAAGAGGCACTCATCCGATGAGATGCTTTAAATTTGGGGAATCAAAAGTAGATCTGCGTTCATTTGCCCAGACCCCAGCGTAGCCGTCGACTGGCTGTCAAAGGCTTTTGCGAAGTTCAAATCTGCCCGTGCTGACCAAACTTCCTTCTTCATTCATCATTAGTGCTACTCCCTCAAGCCAAAACCAGGCGTGAATGGGCCACCCGCCGTCCGGTGTTTTCCCGACAGGGCTGAAGAGACTGTACCGGCATTTCGCTGATACACTTGGCCACCGGAATGGTCTGGAGGGATTCAGATGACACGCCAAAATGTCTGCCATCCTGTCGGTCATGCGGGTGGCGAGCGGACAAACGACTCGCGATCCGATACATGGGGTCATTCCAGACGAGAGTTTCTTACAAACCTTGCCGCGTTCGGTTTAGCCGCAGTTACGCCCGCCCGGAAACTGATCGCGCAGACGGCTGAAGGCGGCGCCAAGCCCGGAAAGATTGATTTTCATCATCACATCGTTCCGCCTTTTTATTTGGCGGAGAATCGCGATCGAATTGTCGCTGCGGGCGGCGGCCGGTTTAATCCGGCTTATTTGAGCTGGACTCCGGAGCAAGCGCTCGCAACGATGGATAAGAACGGCGTAGCAACTGCGGTTCTATCCCTCTCACCGGGTGGCTTCTGGTTCGGAGACCGGCAGGCCGCAGCGCGCACGGCGCGCCGAGTCAACGAATATGCCGCCGATCTGATGAGAACTCACGCAGGTCGCTTCGGCCTGTTTGCCATAATCCCTCTTCCCGATACCGAGGCCAGCCTGCGTGAGATCGAGTACGCGTATAGCGTACTGAAGGCGGACGGAATTGGATTGGCGACCAATTACGACGACAAGTGGTTGGGACACCCTGATTACCAACCGGTTTTTGAGGAGCTCAACCGCCGCAAGTCCGTGGTATTTGTGCATCCCGCAACGTCGTCGTGTTGTCGAACATTGCTGCCCGATGTCTCGCCGATGCTGATTGAAGTTCCGCAAGAGACCGCTCGAGCAGTCACGAACCTGCTCTTTACCGGTACATTTTCGAGATTCAAGGACATTCGTTTCATCTTCACGCACGCGGGGGGAAACGTGCCAATGTTGCTCGGTCGTATGCAGCAATATGGCCCGAAGAACATCGCAGAGAAGGCGCCCAACGGCATCGAGTACGAGCTCAAGCGTCTTCATTACGATATTGCAGGTACGGCCTATCGACCAGCGATTGCGGCGCTCACAAGCCTGGTCCCCACCACACAGATTCTGTTCGGCAGCGACAATCCCTTCGTGCCCCTCGCTGACACCGCCGAAGGCATGATGCAACTCGGCTTTTCTGGTGACGATCTCGCCCGGATCGGACGTGACAACGCGTTGACTCTGCTGCCCCGGCTCAAAGCAAGCTAGGCAACAAGCATTTCTGGTGCCCGGCGCACCACCTTCGTCTCTCAGTCGATGTGTGGTCGGCAAGCCGGAAGCTACGCTCAGTTGGCGAAAATCGCCAGTACACCAACTACCCTTTTTGGCTAAACTCGGCGGCATAAGATTTCAAAAATTGTCTGCTGGAGTGTACCCATTCAGTTCAATTCAATTCTAAGTTATTGAAATCGCCGGTTCGAAAATGTTGGTATCCCACAGAAAAGTTCGGAAATGGTCTGCTAGGGCCGACCAATAAAATCAGCCCTCTAGTTTCAGGATTTGCGGGCAGACCCATTCTTCACCTTTGAACTGCTCTCGCGGATCGTTAGTGTAAGCCCTGATTGCATCAAGTATCCCCATCAGCTTGTTAAACCAGCTTTCGTACAGGGCTAATACATTCCGGTTTGCCCGTCAGCGGGACATCTATATATTTATGGCAACGGAGATCTTCAGGCTACGCTGCCTAAACCTATGCCACGCCCAAGTACTTCGATAAAAATCGTAGCTGTGATAAGGCTGCAATCATCCAACCTCGGCTGCGTTGCAGAGTAAGAGGTTGGCCGCTAACTTTCGGGGCGAATTTGCTTCCCAAGCATTGCGTCATCCACCCCAGCCCGGAGGTCCCGCCGAACGAGGCCGCTGCCGCTGACACTCCAACCAAGATCATACCCACAGGATTGAACATGCCAGCCACCGTGTAGAGTATGCCGCCGGTAACATAAGGGACAATTGTCAGGTCTTTAGCTCCGCCGCGTCTCCAGTCGTGTTCCCCGAGGAAAGGGCGCAACTCCAGCAGTGCCAGCCAGACCAGCAACACATAAGACACCATCCCCAAAACAGTAAGCCCAGCGCGCCAGAGCCAGGCCGGTGCAAGATCATGAATCACATAGGCCCAGTCT
>Ga0157375_10000602_pt1 | contig 31951 bp, 35 predicted proteins | sample M35metaG_FD_115311 | JGI IMG/M metagenome (GOLD analysis project Ga0157375, IMG submission 115311) | Miscanthus rhizosphere microbial communities from Kellogg Biological Station, Michigan, USA - M3-5 metaG | ecosystem: Host-associated > Plants > Roots > Rhizosphere > Soil | place: USA: Michigan... | reverse complement strand
CCCGGCGTCCTGCCGGGTTACCCACGCTCCAAAGCCTGCGTTCGGCCAGCGTGTTTGACGGGGCGATCCCAGATCAAAAACAAAGCGAGGCGGCCTTAAAGCCGACCTGATTATTGAAGCGTATGCGGCGTGGCTTCTACTTCCTTAACCGCTGACGAAGTCAGCAATCTTTTGATCTGGCTCTGGCTCTGGCTCTGGCTCTGGCTTTTGATCTTGATCTCAGGCGCCCCGTTAACCACGCTGGCCGAACGCAGGCTTGAATCCGTGGGTAACCCGGCAGGACGCCGGGTTAGCCGTCCTGGGCCAGGGATGGCCCATGACGGCGGCCCACGGATTCAAGCCGGAGTGAGGGCATGCCGAGCCTAGGCGAGGCACCGAGTGTTGGGGCAAGAGCCCTTTTGGTTACTTTTGGGGCTCTTTTCCAAAAGTGACCCGCCGTAAGGGCGGAACCATACTCCGCCATCACCCAAATAACGGATATGCCCCCTCAACAAAATTAACGCGGACAATTCCCCCCAATCCCCTCCCCCCCAAACGCCCGCCGAACAAACCCCGTCGAATCCCCCAACGACCCATTCACCGTCCCCGAATGATCCAGCTCCGGATAAAAATGCCACTCCACCCGATCCCCCACCCTGCACGCCTCCCTCACCAACGCCTTCTGCCCCGGCACAAACACATCACGGTCTTTACCGCCCGTCCCCAAAAACACCGGAACATCGGTTTTCAACGTGGGATACGCCGACTCACGATAAACCCGCTCCAACGCCACCTTTGGCGAACGCTTGAAGCTGTTATTGAACGTCAACCCATCCGCCACCACCCGCTGCTCAATGGCATGCAAACAGTCCTCCTGGCTGGCCTTAAACGCCGGCAACGCCTGATCAGCCAAGTAATCGGCCGGCACAAAGGAAGGATCAAGCAAAGCCGCCGTACTCAGCCGCAACAGATTGTAGGCAAACGTCGGCACCACCGAACGACGCGCCTCTTCAAGCTCGGGGCTTTTGCCGTGGGTGTGGGTCGAGGCATAAGGCGTGCCCGTCGCCACCACGCCGACAAGTTCCACCTCCGGCGCATAGGCCTTGGCCGACACCGCCGTGGCAAACGCCGCACGGCCGCCCTGGGATTGGCCAAACACCACCACCCGCCGAGACAGGTTGAATCCCCCCGCACCCACCGCACGAATACTGTCGAGCACGCCATAGGCCAGCGGGCGGGTCAGCCCGTAAGGGTGCAGACCCGGCGTGCCCAGCCCCTGGTAGTCAGTCGCGACAATCGCATAACCCTGGTCGAGCCAATAGTTGAGGTAACGCGTGTCCCGTGGGCTGCGCGCGTTCAGTGACGGCGCGCACCGGTCAGCGCTGCCGACCGTGCCGTGGGCCCAGGCCATCAGCGGCCAGCCACCGGCAGGCGGTGTGCCCTTGGGCACGAACAGCGCACCGGACACCGCGATGGGCGTGCGGTTGTCGAGCCCGTCGGTGGAGGAATAGAGAATGCGCAGGTTCTGCGCGGCCGACGCCAGGCTCTGTGGCGGCGTCAAAGCCTCGCTGCGCAGCAGCTTGCCTGGCACCGTCGGCACCGGGCCGTTCCAGGTGTAGAAACCCTCGGCAGCGCTGCTACTGCCCGCGATCAACACCCACAGCAACGCCCACCCACGCATCGACGATCACCAGCCTTCTTTCAACATGCGCAACTCCAGGTACTGCAACAGCATGAGGGTCTTGCCGTCGACAATCTCACCGCTCTGCACCATGGCCAGGGCCTGCTCGAAGCCCAGTTCCAGCACTTCAATGTCTTCGCCCTCTTCCTCGATGCCGCCGCCGGTGCCGACCTGGTCGCCCGGCTGGTACTCACCGATAAAGAAATGAATGCGCTCGGTCACCGAGCCCGGGCTCATGAAGGCCGAGTAGATTTTTTCCACATGATGGACGCGGTAGCCGGTCTCTTCTTCGGCTTCCAGGCGGATGCGTTCTTCGGGGCTGGCGTTGTCGAGCAAACCGGCAGCGGCTTCGATCAGGTAGCCGTGGTAGTCGTTGACGAAGGTGGGCATGCGGAACTGACGGATCAGCAGCACGGTGCGTTGCGCACGGTTGTACAACAGGATGGTCGCGCCATTGCCTCGGTCGTAGACCTCACGGGTCTGGGCCTGCCAGGTGCCGTCCTGGCGGCGCAGGTCGAAGCTGTATTTCTTGAGGATGTACCAGTTGTCCGAGAGGGTTTCTTCGGCGTTGATGCGAACGGGGCTGTTGTCCATGGTCGGTCCTTAGCGCGTGGAAGGTGGAGCATGTGGTTGCGCCAAGGCCAGCGTCAAGCGGATCACTTGCGGCTACAATCGCGCTCCACGAAGGATCTCTCCAGGTTCAAGGAAATGATGCTGCACATCCCGACGCTACGGATAGTGGTGCGCGGCCAAATCTCGGGGGCGCAATCGAGTTCAGGTGCCAGCAACCGTCTGAGCCGGCGCCTGCTTGATACGCGACCAGGCGGCGGCGACTTCCTCGGCGCTGTGCGCTTTTACCCGCGCGAGGTCCCGCGGGTAATCCACTCCGGGGTTTTCCGTGAACCGCGTCGCGGTGAACTGGCCATTGCTGGCGCGCAAGATATAGCCCGTGTCGTCGCACTGCGCACTGGCCAGGAATACCACGCCCGGTGTCACCCAGTCCGGTTTGAGTTCGTCCGGCTCTTCTGTCACGCCCCACATGCGGGTCTTGGCCACCGGCGAGATCGCGTTGACACGAATACCGGCCGGCGCGCCCTCATGGCTCAGCGCATTCATGATGCCCAGTTGCGCCATCTTGCCGGCGCTGTAGGCCGCCAGCCCCGTCTGCTCGTACTGCGCATACATGGCGCGGTCGGAGGTGGTGAGAATGATGCGCGGTGAGCGGGAGCGCAGCAGGTGCGGCCAGGCGTGCTTGCACAACCAGAGTGTCGCGTAGAGGTTGATATCCATGGCCCGTTGCAGGAACGCGGGGTCGAGGTCTTCGATGGTCTGGTAGCCCACCCAGCCAGCGTTGTGGATCAGGATATCGAGCTGCCCGAAGGCCTCGATCGTGTGCGCGATCAGTTGCCGGCAACCCTCTTGCTGGGATAAGTCGCCCGCTACGCCGATCACCGCCAGGCCTTCAGCCTGCAACGCCTGGGCGGCGGCCTGTACCACCGATGGGTCGGCACCTGCCCCCACCTTATCGGCCCCGATGTCACTGATCACCACCCGGGCACCGCCCATGGCCAGCGCTCGTGCATAACTGAGCCCCAACCCGCGTGCGCCACCGGTGACAATCGCGGTTTTTCCTGTGAAATCCATAGACGTGCTCTCCTGTTCGGCTGCCCACCCTAACAACCCGTGACGGGCTTGTTCAATGCTGTAACACTTTGCAAGCTATCGCCCCTGACGGTGGTCGAATTAATTCCTGCCCGCGCAAGCCATCTGGTAAAACCCGTGCTTCGCCTTTGTCCTGGAACCTTCATGTCATCTCGTTTTATGTCTCGCCTGGGCCTGCGCTGGTTTCCCCTGTTGTGCATGGCGCTGTTGATCGTCGGCCTGCCGGTGGGCTGCGCCGTGCTGCAACACAAGGAACGCGAGCTGGTGTTTCACATCGAGCCGGGCACGGCGGGTTGGTACACCGGCTTGCCGAAAGCCGTGCAGGAGTTCGACCTCAAGCCCGCCAGTTTCAAGTCGGGGCAGAATATTCACGGCTGGTGGTGGCCGGCAGACAAGCAGGACGCCCCGGCGATCCTCTACCTGCACGGCGTGCGCTGGAACCTCACCGGGCAGCTGTTTCGCATTGAGCAGTTGCACGCGCTGGGCTATTCGGTGCTGGCCATCGACTATCGCGGTTTCGGCCAGAGCCAGGGCGACTTGCCTTCGGAAACCAGCGTGTACGAAGACGCGCGCATTGCCTGGGAGCGCTTCCAGGTGCTGCAGCCCGATCCAAGCAAACGCCTGCTCTACGGGCACTCATTGGGCGGCGCCGTGGCCATCGACCTCGCGGCCGAGCTAAGCAAACAAAACCCGGTGCCGGTACGCGGGCTGGTGATCGAATCCACGTTCACCTCCCTGGCCGATGTCGCCACCGCCGTGGCCAACACCTCGTTGCCGGTGCGCTGGTTGCTGTCGCAGAAATTCGATTCGATCGACAAGATCGCCGAGGTGCACATGCCGCTGCTGGTGGTGCATGGCCTCGACGACCGCTATGTACCGCCGCGTTTCAGCCAGCAGTTGTTCGATGCCGCCCAGGACCCCAAGCGGTTGTTGCTGGTGCCCGGTGCCAGTCATAACAACAGCATGAGCCTCGCGGGTCGCAGCTATGGCCAGGCGCTGGACAACCTGATGCGCGCGAAGGTGCCAGCACAGGTGGTGACACACTCCACAGGTCGCAACGGCGACTCCTGAAAGCACTTTTCGGCACCCGGTCTGCGCTTGGCTGTCAAGCGCAAACCCTGCCCATACTGGCCCGCGCCGGCAGTTGATCAAATATTAACCGCGGGTTAAATCGCCAACCCTGCCGGGCCTTCGTAAAGTTATCCACAGAGATACCCACGGTTTTCGTGGACAACTCTTTTTATTTTTTTACGATTTTTTTGCTCAATAAATGCTTTCGGGAAATGTACCCGGCAGCAGAATTTCGCGGTTCACATCGCGTATATCGTTATAGCCACACAACGCCATCGACACGTCCAACTCACGGGCGATGATGTCCAGCGCCTTGGTCACGCCCGCCTCGCCCATCGCACCCAAACCGTACAAATGCGGCCGCCCGATCAAAGTGCCTTTTGCGCCCAGTGCCATCGCCTTGAGCACGTCTTGCCCGGAGCGAATACCACCGTCGAGCCACACTTCAATCCGTTTGCCCACGGCCTCGACGATTGCCGGCAACTGGCTGATGCTCGACGGCGCGCCGTCCAACTGGCGCCCGCCGTGGTTGCTCACCACCAACGCATCGGCGCCGGAATCGGCCGCCAGCCGCGCATCTTCCACATCGAGGATGCCCTTGATGATCAGCTTGCCGCCCCAGCATTTCTTGATCCACTCCACATCGTCCCAGCTCAGGCGCGGGTCGAATTGCTGGGCGGTCCACGACGACAGCGAACTCATGTCGGCCACACCTTTTACATGCCCGACAATGTTGCCAAAGCCCCGGCGTTTGGTGCCAAGCATGCCCATTACCCAACGCGGTTTGGTGGCCATGTTGAGGATGTTCGGTAAGGTCAGTTTGGGAGGTGCCGACAGGCCATTGATCAAGTCCTTGTGGCGCTGGCCAAGGATCTGCAGGTCCAGGGTCAGCACCAATGCGTCCACGCCTGCGGCCTTGGCGCGCTCGATCAACTGCTCGATGAACGCGCGGTCGCGCATCACGTACAACTGGAACCAGAACGGTTGGCCGACGTGTTCGGCAATGTCTTCCAGGGAACAGATACTCATGGTCGACAAGGTGTAGCGCAGGCCGAACGCGGCGGCGGCGCGGGCGGTGAGGATCTCGCCGTCGGCATGCTGCATGCCGGCCAACCCGGTCGGCGCCAGGGCCACCGGCATGGCCATGTCCTGGCCGATCATGGTGGCGCGGATCGAACGCGAATCGATGTTGCGCGCCACCCGCTGGCGGAATTTGATCTGGGCAAAATCGCTTTCATTTGCCCGGTAGGTGCTTTCAGTCCAGGAGCCGGAATCGGCGTAGTCGTAAAACATCCTTGGGACACGTTTTTGCGCGAGCTTGCGTAAGTCTTCGATGGTTGTGATCAACGACATCGGGGTCACCTCTCCCTGAACTGAACACAGAGAGTAAGCGTAGATCCGCCATACAACCAGCCATTGCGTTTACATCACCTGAGGGCTAATCTCGCACAAACCCGCAAAAAGACGCACAAACATGCAAAATACCCATCACGCCATCGACCTGCCTTCGTTGCGTAAACAGAAGATCTTGTTGCTGCTGGAGCGCGACGGCAAAGTCACCGCCGCTGAACTGGTGGAACATTTTGCCGTGTCCCAGGACACCATCCGCCGCGACCTCGGCGAGCTTGCGGCAGCCGGTCTTTTGCAACGTGTCCACGGCGGCGCCCTGCCCCGGCCCAAAGACACCGGCAAGGATTTTTTCACCCGCGTCGGCGAGACCAACGACGCCAAGCGCCAGCTCGCGCAATTGGCCGCAGACCGTGTGGAAGACGGGCAGATTGTGCTGTTCGATTCCGGCTCAACCACCTTGAAAATCGCCCAATCCTTGCCACGCAACATCCGCCTGACGGTGGTCACGCCGTCACCGATGATTGCCGTCGCCCTGGCCGATCACCCCAACGTCAAAGTGATTCTGGCCGGTGGCCAACTCAACCCGGCGACCCTTTCCACCAGCGGGCATGAAACCGTTCGCCTGATTGAAAGCGTCAAGGCAGACCTGCTGTTTACCGGCGTGTGCGCGCTGCACCCGCAGATCGGCATCAGCTCGCTGCATTTTGATGAAGTGGCGGTCAAACAGGCCCTGCTCGACAGCGCCTCACACGTAGTGGCGGTGACCATGGCGGACAAACTCGGCGCCGTGGAGCCCTTTATCGTGGCGCCATGCAGCCGAATCCATACGTTGATTACCGAATGGCATGTGCCGAGTGTCGAGGCGTACGAGCAGTTAGGCTTGGAGGTGTTGAGGGTGGAGGTCGAGTAGGTACAAGGCGTCAGCCACCGCATGCCCGCTGGCGGTGTTATCGAAAATGCACCATGTGAGAATACCCTGCGCAACCGACTGCTCGAGCAGGCGCGCAAACGCCTGCACACGCTCCAGGCCATAGGCGCTGTGATAAAGACGCGGTGAACCGTGCAGACGCCAATAACGCACGCCTTGCCAACCGCCGGGGCTCGCCCCGCGTTCGATCACGGGTGGGTCAGCAGCCACCCGCGCCACCTGGAAACGCTCCAACAACGCCTCGGCCTTGAGCCAACTGGCATGACGCGGTTCAAGCACAATGGCTCCGGTATAGCGTTGGCGCAGAGCGGTGAAAAACGTTGCAGCCACGCCTGGCTCATAGCTCAGTGAGGGAGGCAGTTGCACCAGCAAACAGCCTAGCTTTTGACCCAAGTGCAGGCATTGCTCAATGAACTCATCCAGGGCGGTCTCACAGTATTGCAAGCGAAGTTCATGGGTGATGTTTTTCGGCAATTTGACTGAAAAGCGAAATGCCGATGGCACCGAGTCGTGCCAACGCTCATAGGTCTTGGCCAAATGCGGGCGGTAAAACGAACTGTTGATTTCCACCGCATTCAAGCGCATTGCGTAGCGCTGTAAATGCGTGCCCTCGCTTTTAAAGGCCGACGCGTATTGCCGAGGCAAGCTCCACCCCGCACAGCCCACAAACAGCGGCGCCGTCAAAACAGCACCGCAGCCGCATCGCGCATGAAAATCTCAATGGTCTTGGGGCCCACACCATCAAACTCACCCAGGCGTTTTTCAAACGCCTGGCGATTATTACTAGCGTCGCGCATCTGCGTGATGTTGCCCGCGTATTCCGCGTTCAGTTTGGCACTCAGATCGAGCAGGCGCTGTGCGGTGGACTCGTCATAACGCACGTAATGCGCACGCCCCAGCATCGCGACTAATTCGCGGGAGGTGCAATGTTGCAACTTGCGCGCCGTGTCCCGGCCCTCTTCCTCGACAATCACCCGATAAGCCTGGGCCGCGATGGGCGCCTGGATGCGTTTACCCATTAGGAAGCTGGCAAGAAACCATTTGAACAGGCTGCTGTTGTCGTCAGGCGTGAGCTCAATGCCGAGTTCCGATGCACTAATTGAACGAGCCATGGTTATTCCCCCAGCATGGGATCGGAGCTTTTTTCATCACAGGCGAACGGGATCATGGCGGTGACTCCTGGCAGTTGAACGACCCTTGAAACAGCGGCCCTGTAAACAGCAGAGGCCCACTCTGAGGGGATAGTTCAAGGAAATTGCCCGGGCAGACCATCGGAGAAATAAACGAGAATTAATTTAAACCTTCGGCGCACACGCCCGCTCAACAGACGGTAGCCACACCTTCCCACCCAACGTTCGCCACAGGAGACACCCCACCATGAGTTCCCGACTCACTGCCAAGAAGATCCTGATCATCACCTCCAACACGGGTATCGAGCGCGACGAACTGCTCAAGCCTCTGCAGCAACTGCGCGGCGATGGCGCGACCGTGACCCACGCTTCCAGCAAGGGCGGTACGACCCAGACATTTGTGGGCGACACCGAGAAAGATAAGGCGGTGGAATCCGACACTAAATTGTCCGAGGTCTCCAGCGCCGACTTTGACGCCCTGATCATCCCAGGTGGCACTGTAAATGCCGATACCCTGCGCCAGGACACGGCAGCTCTCAAGCTGATCAATGAGTTCGTCAAAGCCGGCAAAACCGTGGCGGCCATCTGTCACGGGCCGTGGGCGTTGATCGACGCTGGCGTCATCAAGGGCAAGACCCTCACCTCGTACAAAAGCGTACGCACGGATCTGATCAACGCCGGAGCTGCCGAATGGGTGGATGCACAGGTCAAGGAGTGCAAAGCCAATGGATGGGCGCTGATCACCTCACGCACGCCAGACGATTTGCCGGCATTCAACGACGCCATCGCCAAGGCTGTTGCCGGTTGATGGCCTGGCACTGAACGAAAACAGGCGCCCTGGGGCGCCTGTTTTTTTAACGGCAGTTTCAGCTTCGACGGTGATCGGGCATCTCGCGCTTGGGCCCGAACATGGCCCAGGCGATGAGCCCGAACAGCGGTACGAAAATCAGAATGATCAGCCACAGCCCCTTGGTCTCCCAGCCACCAGTGCTGCGTAATACGATGTTGATTGCCCACAGCTCCAACAGCAGCAGAATCACCGCCAAACCGATCCAGACATAGTCTATTTGCATGCGTCACCTCCTGAGGTCGTATGCATTAGGTCAAGGGATCGGCGCGAGGGTTCATTAAAACTGCCCGGCGATGGCCTTTCGTCGCGCACGGGGAAATTTTCCAAACTTTGGTTCCAGGCCATGACTCCCACTAGGTAAGCCCCCTTGAATTGACCCGGAGGCGGCGAAACATGGAAAAGGGATCACGTCATGAAGACCGATATCTCGCGCAACATCGTGTTGATCATCTGCCTCGCCGGATGGCTGGGCAGCCCGGCCCATGCGGCCTTCGGCGATGACACCAGCCCACCGCCCAGCTTGAGTGGGGACAATGCCCCAGGCTCTGCCCTGCCGCCAGGCACCTACCCCAGCAGCCCCGCCGACAGCGACAAGAAAGCCGATTCGACGCCGAAAAAAGACAGCGTCAAACCGGCCCCCAAACCCAAGCACCGCAGCGATAAAACCCAGCCGAGCCGCACATCTCGCACCGGGAGTTAGCAGCTTATTCGCTGCCATCGTAGTCGCCGATAAAATCGAGGCGCTGGCCCAGCCACTGCCGGACAATTTCCCGCGCTGCCCTGCGTGCGTCATCGGCCGACAGCCCGCGCTCTCGCTGCAACCAGGTCGCCGTCACTTGCCGTGCCGGCTCGATGGCGGCCAGGGCTTGCTGACGGGATTTTTTTGGCCACAGCGCGTCATCGGTCCAGCTGCTTATAGCGGCGGCAGGATCCTGCGCGGGCGCCGCCTGCGTGAGGAAGTCCCGTGGTGATACAGTTGCCCGAAGCCCCAGTACATTCCACGCGGCGTAGCTGGCAAAGCGGATGGTGCCCGTGTTGCCGCTGGCCGTGGAGATGGCCGGGTCGAAAGCGGCGTCCAGCTGTTTCCAGGGCGTTTGCTTGAACAAGTCACCTTGCGGCGCACACACGGGCGCGAAGGTATCGCGGGTGGAGCCGTACAAAGGCCCGAATGCTGCGTACGCATCCGCGCCGTGGCGACTGAACACAAAGCAGTGCACATAGGCGCGCTGGTCACCGAAAAACACGTACTGCGCACGCTCGATCATCATGCGCAGCAGGGTCAGCATGACCTGGTCGCGGCTGACCTTGGGGTCGTTGTCCAGGTCCTGGTAAATCCCCCAGGGGAAACTGTCGGTCTTGAGCACCGCCAACACCTGCTGGCGGTTGGCGTCGGCTTCTTCAACGGTCACCCCGCTGGTGGGTTCGAAACGTTGCAGGTACACCAGCCAGGCCGCAGCCAGCTCACTCGTCGGGTAACCGCGCAAGCCCTTGGCGGCGTCGGCCGGGCGGTCGGGAATGCTGGCGATGATCGCGTCCAGCTGGGCGGTGTCCGGCTGGGTGAGCGTGCCCACTTCGACCACCCGTTGGCTCAACAAGGGTTGCAGGCAGGCGACATCAACGCCGCAGGCATTGCGGGTTTGCAGCCAGGCGCGTTGGCCGTTGCGCAACGCCTCGCGTGGCGCGCCTTCGAGCTTGGCCATGGCACGCCGGTAGTGTTCGCCCAGCGTGGTGTCGAGGCGGCTCAATTCGGCATTGGCGCAGAGTGTCTGCTCGACGGGTGTGGCGGCTTTCTTGCAATCAAAGGAGGCTGCCCAGGCCGGTGTACCGGCACCCAGCAGTACCCCGGCGAGCCACAACAACGAAACGTATTTTTTGACCCTGCAATCCATGGCGATCCTTGAAGATGAGGCGTTGAAGGCGCGTAGTGTGCCGCGCCTGTTGCCGATTACAAAGCCTCATCTCGGGTGGCGTCAAAGCGCTCTCGCGCTTGGCGAAACGCGTCGGCGTTGTCCACCACCCAACTCCACAGCGGGAACATGTTCACCAACAACTGTGTGCCGAGGGGTGACAGCGCGTACTCGACCCGGGGCGGTACTTCTGCGAAGTCGTGGCGCAGCACCAGGCCATCGCGTTCCAACTGGCGCAGCGTGCGGGTCAGCATGCGCTGGGTCACGCCTTTCATGCGCCGGCCGATCTCGGCATGGCGCAACCGGCCGTTCACCCCCAGCACATGCACGATCCCCAGGGACCACCGGTTGCCGGCATGGGTCAGCAGCTCGCGCTTGAGGCCGTCATCGTCTGCGCTCAGGGCATCGCAGGCCGCTTGCGAGCGTCGGATGATCTCGTGGTTATCCATGCGGGTCTCCCGGTATCACTGGTGTGCCTTCTTATGCGTGGCGATGAATTCTGCAAGCATGCCACGACTTTCAACCTCGACGGAGAACCCTATGACCCCTTCTTCCATTCTGGTACTCGGTGCCGGGGAACTGGGCATGGCTGTGCTGCAAGCGCTGGCCGCTTCGGCCGCGTCACACGCCACGCGAATAGCCGTTGTGCTGCGCCCTGCCAGCCTGCAATCGGCCACCGCCCGGCAGCTGCAAACATGGGGTATCGAGTTGCTCGCCGGCGACTTGCAGAACGACAGCCAAAGTACCCTCGCCGCGCTTTTCGCACCCTTCGCCACGGTCATCTGTTGCACCGGGTTTGCCGCAGGCCCGGGCACCCAGCGCAAGCTCGCACGGGCGGCCATTGAAGGCGGCGTGCAGCGCTACGTGCCGTGGCAATTTGGCGTGGACTACGACGTGATCGGTCGAGGCAGCCCGCAGGATACCTTCGATGAACAGCTGGATGTACGTGACCTGCTGCGCGGCCAACAAGGCACACAGTGGCTGATTATCTCCACCGGGATGTTCACCAGTTTCCTGTTCGAACCGTCCTTCGGCGTGGTCGATTTACCCAACAATACCGTGCATGCCCTGGGCGATTGGGACACCGCCGTCACCGTCACCACCCCGGAGGATATCGGCCGGCTGACGGCGCAGATCGTGCTGGCGCAACCGCCACTCACCAACCAGGTGGTGTTCACTGCCGGCGACACCCTGACCTACGGGCAACTGGCCGATACCGTGGACGCGGTGCTGGGCATCACCCTGAACCGCGAGCGTTGGTCGGTGCCGCATTTACAGGCGGAACTGGCCGAGACGCCGCACGACAACCTGAAGAAATACCGTGCCGTATTCGCCCAGGGCAACGGCGTGGCCTGGGACCCCGCCGTGACCTTCAATGCACAGCATCAGATTGCGGTGACAGACGTCGAAAGCTGGATCCGCCAGCACCTCACGGCACCGGCAACCACCCGTTGAACTCACCCCGGGCCGTCAACGGGCACCAGGCGAAATCCCCCACGGGCGTCGGCAACGGCTGACGCTCGGCCGCCATCAATGCACCGCCCTTCCAATCGAATACCCGCGTACCTCGCCAGGCCAGGACCACACCCCGGGCCTGGCTGTCGTCCGTGTTGACCCAGCACGCAGCCGCAGCGGCCATGAACGCTTCGATCGGCTCGTCGTCGATCTGCGTGCGATAGGCTGAGCCGAGCAGCCAGCGGCAGATATTCAGGTGGTAGGTCCAGTCCAGCGGCGGCTGGTTGCGGTAGGCCCAGGTCATGAAACTGCGGAACAGGTTCAGGCCTTCCGGTGGGTCGAGCTTGAGCAACGCCGGGCAGATGTCGAACAAGGTGTGCCAATGGGGCAGCAGGCGTGCATCCAGGTGCACGAAACAACGGGAATTGCTCGGGTAGTCAGGCAGAGTCGGTTCTGCGCGCAGGCGACGGGACGCCTTGCTGACCAGGCGGCGAGCGCCGGCAGGCAATACAGGGTTCATGGAACGCACTCACAGTCGTGACGATAGAACGCCCCCTGGTCACAGGAGGCCCAAGGCACACGTCAGAAAGCGGGAGAGGCGCGGGGGTTGGCCGACGGCCAGGAATATCGCGGAGGCGCCTTGCTGCGCCGTTCATGGGCCGGGCGTGGGGTTTGCCCAAAGCCGAGCAACCAGGCCAGGCCGATCAGGAACACGATGGCGACGGTCACCGCGTTGCACACCGGACAAGCAAAGTAGTTCGAGATGTTGCTGGACGCCGGGTTACTCAACCCTTTGTCGGAAAGTGGCGTCTGCTTGCCCTCCACGGAACAGAACGCGCCACCGATCCCGTTGAGCTGCTGGCCCATCATCTGGCCATGCCCCAAACCGCAGACGAACACGTTCATCAGCACGCAGAAGTACAGGGTCCAGGCGATCAGGGCGCGGTCGGGGTGGCTCAATTTCATGGCGGCGACTCTACCACCGAAGCCGCGCAGGGATGAAGCACGACGCGCCCCTGTGGCAGAACGTCGCAGATTACGTGGGCTGGCCTGGGTTGGTAGACTGTGCGCCCGCATCGTTACTCCTTTCCCAAGCCTGATGTGCAGCTCCAGAGCAATGCAGGCGTTTCACAGGATGCACAGTTGATGAGTACGTTATTCACCCGCCGCAAAGTGCTGACCGGTATGGGCCTGTTGGGCCTGGGCAGCCTGCTGGGCGGCTGTGACTACAGCCCCAAGCTGAACTTCAAGTACGGCAAGGACCTCAGTGACAAGATCATGGGCCGCACCTTCAAGCTCAAGAACACCGACGGCGAGACCGTCACCCTGAGTTCGTACCGTGGCCTGATGCCGGTGGTGTTCTTCGGTTTTACCCAATGCCCGGCGGTGTGCCCCACCACCCTGGCGCGTGCCGCCCAGGCCAAGAAGCTGATGGGCCGCGATGGCGAGATCATGCAGGTGGTGTTCATCACCCTCGACCCCGAACGCGACACCCCGGAAATCCTCGACAAGTACGTCAAGGCCTTCGACCCCAGCTTCGAAGCGCTGTACGGCACCCCGGAAGAGATCGCCGTGGCCGCCAAGGAATTCGGGATCTTTTATGAAAAGATCCCCGCCGGCGACACCTACACCCTGTCCCACACCGCCACCAGTTTTGTCTTCGACACCCGTGGCAACCTGCGCCTGGGCCTGCAGGCGTCCCTTACCGCTAAAGAGTGCGCAGAAGACCTGCTCACCGTCATGGAGGTCTGCTAATGACTGCCGTTCAACACCTCAAGCGCCTGACCCTCGGTCTCACCCTGCTGGGCCTCGCCGCCCACGCCAGCGCCCAGGTGCTGGTCACCGACGCCTGGGTGCGCGCCACCGTGCCGGGCCAGCCGTCCAGCGGTGCCTTCATGACCGTCACCGCCGATACCGACAGCAAGTTGCTGAGCGTAGCCTCGCCAGTGGCCAAGGACGTGCAGATCCATGAGATGAGCATGAAGGACGACGTGATGCGCATGGGCCCGGTGGACTCGGTTGCCCTGCCCGCCGGCAAGGCGGTCACCCTCGACCCGAATGGCTACCACGTGATGCTGATGGGCCTGACCGGCCAGATCAAAGAAGGCGACCAGGTGCCGCTGACCCTTACGGTGCAAGACGCCAAGGGCAACAAACAAACGATCGACATCAAGGCCCCCGCCCGCGCCCTCGATGGCATGGACCACAGCAAAATGCACTGACTGTAGTGAGCGGGCTTGCCCCGCGCGGCGGCGTATCAGACAACCCCCAAGCGCCAGGTCGATCGCCGTTTGGTGTGTCAGGTAGGGGTTGGGTGACTGATACGCCGCGGCGCGGGGCAAGCCCGCTCACTACAGGTTTGGCTCACGTAAAAAATCGATCAGGGCCCGCAGTTTGCGGCTGACGCGGCGGCGGCTGGGGTAATACAGGGTGTACCCGGGCAGCGTCGGGCACCAGTCTTCGAACAGGCTCTCCAGTTCGCCTCGCGCAATCAGCGGGTCGATATGCCCGCTGATCATGTAGCCGATCCCCAGCCCGTCCAGCACGCTTTGCACCAGCGCCGATGAGTCATTGACGATCATCCGCCCGCTCACCGGCAGCAACAGTGTCTCCTGGCCCCTGGCCAAATCCCAACGCTCCACCACGCCACTCGACGCACGAAAGCCGATGCAGTTGTGCTGCAGCAATTCGCCCGGGTGTTTCGGCGTGCCGTATCGGGCGAGATAGCCAGGGGACGCGATCACATGCATGCGCAACGCCGGCCCGACCTTGACCGCGACCATGTCCTGCTCGACGAAATCCCCAAAACGAATGCCCGCGTCGAAGCCCAGGCGCACGATGTCGACCAGGGCATTTTCCAGGGTCAGTTCCAGGTCGATCTGCGGGTGGGCTTCAAGAAACGCCGACAACAGCGGTTGCAGCACCGTCAAGTAGCCGGCACGGGGCACGTTGAGGCGCAGCAGGCCGGACGGCAAGCCGCTGCTGTCGCCCACCTCCTGGGCCGCTGCCGTCAGTGCGTTCACGGCCGGCTGCACCTTGGCCAGGAACCCCGCCCCCGCTTCCGTCAGGCTCACGCTGCGGGTGGTACGGTTGAACAGCGCGACACCCAGGCGCTGTTCCAGGTTGCGGATCACCTGGCTCACCGCCGAGGGCGACACGCCCAGGCGCACGGCGGCGGCCGAAAAGCTCGCGTGTTCGGCGACACACACAAAGGTCACCAGCCCGTCGAGTTGATCCTGGCGCATAGGTTGCTCCGCAGAAAAGGCACGGTATAGCACAGGCATTATGAAGATTGGCTTCAAAGCCTTAACTGCATACATAAAAGCTCTGCCATCAACACTTACTATATATTTTCAATCTGCAAACAGACCCGATAGCCTGATTCTGCCGCCCTCGCCTGCGCGACAGCGGCCCACAATTCCAAAAATAAATCGGGTATCCCTGTGAACACATCCCCTCGCGCCCTGAAAAGCCTGCTCCACCTGGCGGTGGCTTTCGCCCTCTTCAACAGTTTCGGCGCCCAGGCGGCCAATACCGGCGAGCTGCCGTGCGCCACCACCGAACAATGCGCTGCCCAAGCGGCAAAAGTCGGCGCCACCCCCGACAGTTCGCAAACCGAACACAAAGCCAAGGGCGACCCGACCCAGACCCAGTTCGCCTGGCTGAACCGCATCAACAAAGCCTCGATCGTGATGCTCACCGAAGAAGGCATCGTCAAGCCCGAGATGGGCCAGAAGATCGCCGGTGGCGTGCGCTACGCCATCGCCCAGGCCGACCAGCCCGGTGGCACGCGCCCGAGTGACGTGCTGCAACTGGAAAAAATCATGACCGACAAGATCGGCCCGGAAGCCTCGCTGATCCACTCCGGCCGCAGCCGCCAGGACATGCTCGCCACCTACCGCCTGGCCGCCTTGCGCAGCCAGGTGCTGGCCTACAGCGAAGCGCTCAACGCCACGCGCCTGCGCCTGCTGAACATTGCCGATAAAAACGTCGACACGCTGGTGCCCGCCTACACCAATGGCGTGCAGGCCATGCCCATCAGCTATGCGCATTACCTGTTGGCCTTCGAGGCGGCGTTTGACCGCGACGGCCAGCGCATCCGTGAGCTGTACACGCGCCTGAACAAGAGCCCGATGGGCACGGCGGTGCTGGCGAACTCGGCGTACCCGCTGAACCGCGAACGCCTGGCCGAGCTGCTGGGTTTTGATGGGGTGCGTGAGAACTCGCTGGATTCGAGCCAAGTGTCGACCTACGACATCCCGATTGAAGCCGCCAACCTGGCCTCGTCCTCGGCGATCCGCGTGGGCGCGATGATCGGTGACATCCACACCCAGTACCATCAGATCCGCCCGTGGCTACTGCTGGATGAAGAAGCCACCTACACCAGCAGCGCGATGCCGCAAAAACGCAACCCGGGCTTGCTGATGCGTGCCCGTGAAAGCGCCTCGGACGTGGTCGGCCTGGCGCAGGCGGTGACCCTGCGTGCCCACAACGTCACCACCGGCATGACCGACTACAAGTTCGCCTTCGACTCCCTGGGCGTGTTCCGCTCCACCAAGGAGATGTTCGAAGCCACCGACGCAGTGCTCGACGCGTTGCAGATCAACCCGCAGCGCGCGCTGGAAGAGCTGGAGTCGGAATGGACCACCTCGATGGAATTGGCCGACACCCTGGAGCGCCAATTCAAGGTGCCGTTCCGCATCGGCCACAGCTTTGCCTCGCTGATCGTGACCGAAGCCCGCAGCAACGGCACCACGCCGAAAACCTTCCCGTATGCCGATGCGCAGAAGCTGTATAGCCAGGCAGCGGACAAGTACAAGTGGACGCCAAACACCTTGCCACTCGATGAGGCCGGTTTCCGCGCGGCGCTGTCGCCGACCACCATGGTGCAGACCCGCAAAGGCACCGGCGGCCCGCAACCGCAAGAGGTCAAGCGCATGCTGGTGGAGGCGCGCAAGACGCTGGAAGGCGATCAGCAGTGGCTGAAAGAGCGACGTGAAAAGCTGCAGAACGCCGAAGGCAACCTCGACAAAGCCTTCGACAAACTGGCCAACACCAAAGGCTGACACGCGGTTCAACAATGTGGGAGCAAGCCCGCTCCCACATTTGCTCCGCGTCGGCCTCAGCTCGCCAACTCCCGCCGCAACACCGTCCGGTCAATCGATCGTTGCCATGCGCAGATCGCCAGGCAGGCCACGCAGTTGCCCAGCACATTGGTCAACGAGCGGCACTTCATCAATCGCTCCACGCCCAGCAACAACCCGACGCCTTCCAGCGGCACCAGTTGCAGGATGTTCAAGGTCGCAATCAGGGTAAACAGCGCCGAACCCGCCACGCTGGTGGAGCTCAACGAGGTGATCAGGCAGATCACCAGTACCGCGAGCAATTGCGGCAGGGCCATCTCCACACCGGCCATGTGCGCGAGGAACATGATCGCGGTGGTCAGGTACAGGTTGGTGCCCGCCAGGTTGAAGGTGTAGCCGGTGGTCAACACCAGGCGTACCAATTGGCGGTCGCAGCCCAAGGCTTCGAGTTTGTTCACGCACCCCGGAAGAGCGGCCACGGAAGAGCCGGTGAATGTCACCAATAACAACTCTTCTTTTAAATAAATAATCAGACTGGATAACTTAACGCCGACCCATCGCGTGACAGCGGCAAATACCACACCCACAAATAACGCACTGACCAGATAAATAACCACCACAAACTTCAACAAGGGTAATACCGAACTAACGCCGTATTTACCCACCACAAATGCCATCGCCCCAAAGGCTGCCAAAGGGGCAAACTTCAAGATAATCCGCAACAGATAGAACAGGCCCTGCACACCCGCCTCCAGCCAGCCCAGGCAGCGGTTGCCGACGCGGCTACCCCGCCCCAGCAGCAGTCCGCAGACAACGGCAACGCACATCACCTGCAGCACCAGGCTTTGGGCAAACACGTGATACAGCGTGGAAGACGCCGACAACAGCGACAGTTCGTGCAGGAAGCCTTCAGCCGGTAACGGGGGCGTCGGCAACGCGCTGTGCTCTAGGTTGAACACCCAGCCGGTTGCCATGCCCACCACCAGCGCAGCGCAAGACATCAATTGGAAGTACACGATGATCCGCCGCACGACATGGCGGTGATGGGGTTCGCGCTTGATCCCGGCAACACCGGTGGACACCAGCACAAACAGCAGGAACGGCATCAATAAACCGACCAACTTGATGAACGCGTCACTGAGCACTTTCATCTCGATTGCCAGGTCCGGATAAACCAGGCCCAACGTCATGCCCAGTGCGATGGCAATCAGAATAGGCAGGGTTCCGTTCTGGGTATATCGGGTGAGCATCGGCACTCCGGCATGTTTTTACTTATTGTTATTGTCGGCATCCGACACTTTCGGCATATTGACCGCCTGGCCGCTGCAGGCCGCAAATAATAAAGTCTTGTCACGGGATATACCACCATGGAACTTCGCCATTTACGTTATTTCATCATGGTGGCCGAAGAGCGACATTTCACCCGTGCCGCTGCGCGCCTGAACATGCAGCAACCGCCCCTCAGCCAACAGATCCGCGCCCTTGAAAAGGAACTGGGCTTCGACCTGTTCAAGCGTCACCCCAAGGGCGTCGACCTCACGGCCGGCGGCCTGGTGTTTCTGGAGGAGGCCCGGGTGATCCTGGCCCGGGTCGAGCACGGCTCGCTCAAGGCGTCCCGGGCCGCCCAAGGCATCGAAGGCACCCTGGTGATCGGCTTCACCAGCTCCGCCGCCGCCCACCCGCTGATCCCGCGCATCATCCGCGCCTACCGCGAGCGCTACCCCGGCGTGGAACTGTCGATCAACGAAGGCAGTGCCCGGGAAGTGACCGAGGACAGTATCGAAAAACGCCTCGACATCGGCATCCTCCGCGCCCCCGTCAGCACCCACCAGAGCCTGACCTTCCACCGCCTGCTCAACGAAGAAATGCTGCTCGCACTGCCCACCGGTCACCCCCTGCTGAACGACGCGGCCATCCCCCTGGTCGCCCTCAAGGACGAGCGCTTCATCCTGGTCCGCCGCCCGGGTGCGCCGGGCATGTACGCCAACCTGATCAAAGCCTGCCAGAACGCCGGCTTCGAGCCCAGGATCGCCTTTGAAGTGGAACGCATGCTGACCAACGTCAGCCTGGTGGCAGCCGGCGAAGGCATCTCGGTGGTGCCCGCCTCCATGCGCGATGTGCACCGTGAAAGCGTGGTGTACTGCCGGATCAAGGACGCCCGCCCGAAATTGCTGGCGCCGATCACGCTGGTGCGCCGTACTTTCAACCCATCAGCGCCGCTGCAAAACTTCATCGAGCTGGCGCGGGAATTAAGCGGGGTCTATCGCAAGGCATGAAACGTCTTTTTTCTGCTTCAATCCACGATAAACAGCTTCGCCCCGACCCGCGTCGAGGAACGATGGCCTTCCATGTCATTGCCCACTTGATAACTCATTCCGGGTGTTAGGACGAACTGTCGACCGTCCTCCAGCTCCGTGTGCAACTCGCCTTCGAGGCACAACAGGACATGCCCTCTCCAGCACCAGTGATCCGCCAGGTAGCCCGGGGTGTATTCCACCATGCGCACGCGGGTGGTGCCGAAGTGACAGGTCCGCCATAAGGCACTGCCCGTGACGCCGGGGTGAAGCTGTGCTTCGAGGGTTGACCAATCGGTGGTGCCAAACGCAACAGCAGTGAGATCCATGATGTACTCGGTCGTCAGTTAACATGACGTGAAACTAACGGCCTGCTCGGTTGGGCGGTAGACACAGATCACCTGCTTTTGTGGGATACAGGCACGCGCCTTTGTTATCCTGCCGCCCTGCCCTCATGGACACGAGCCTATGCAGATCAACCCCGACTACATCCTTTTCGACACCGAGCACTGGCGGCTCAACCATCACCAGGCGTCGAAGCTGCCGGGTTACCTGATGCTGGGAGCCAAGGCGCCGATCCATTCGTTGGCGGATATGCCGGAGGCGGCGCTGGCAGAGTTGGGCGGGTTGCTGGCCAAAGTACAACGGGTGATGGAAACGCACCTGCAACCCAAATGGCTGTACATCAGCCGGTATGGGCACATGCCAGGCTTCCCCCTGCATTTTCATTTCATCCCGGTGTATGACTGGGTTGAAGCGGCCTTCTGGCGAGATGAGCGCTACCGCGCGCTGCAGGATTTCGGCACGCTAGGGCACGGGCATACGGTGACGGATGGCGCTGACCTGACGCTGTTTGTCTGGCGAGAGTTTGGAGAAAACCCTGTAGCACCCACGATCCACGGACCTTCGGTGCCTCAAGTCATCGAAGCGCTGCGCGCACGCTTCCGGGCTTAACACCGACCCTGTAGGCGCTGGCTCGCCAGCGATAGCGGTGATTCAGGCAACATCTGCTTCAGCCGTGCCACCGCCTTCGCAGGCAAGCCAGCTCCCACAGGGATCCCTGATTCAGGCGTTTTCATTTCCCACCCGGGTGAATGAATAACGGTCGATATCCGTGCGCAGTGTCCAGCCCTGCCCTTGCCAATAGCGGGCCGCTTCTGTGTTGGTCTTGAACACGTCAAGGTGGCATTTGTGGATGCCCAGTTGCTCAAGCTCCGTAAGACAACGTTGCACCAAGGCCTGGGCGATGCCCTGGCGACGATACGCCGGCAGCACCAGCAGGTGCTGCAAATAACCACGACGGCCATCGTGGCCGCACATCACGCAGGCCACCAACCGGTCGCTGTCTTGCGCCACGAAACTCATACCCGGGTTGCGCGCCAAATAACGTTCGGTGGCCTCTCGGGAGTCGGCGTCGCGCAGGGAAATACCGGGGGTGTCTTGCATCAGTTCGAGCACCGCGTCGTAGTCGGCAGTGCTCATCACACGAATGTTGACCATGGTCCTGAAAGCCCTCTGAGTGAGGGCCCAGTGTGCCTGCACTGGTAGCGGTCGTGCACCCATGAATGCACGACCGGATAAGCACTTGAATCAACGCAACTGGAACCAGGTGGTTTTCAGCTGCGTGTACTTGTCGAACGAGTGCAACGACAGGTCCCGTCCGAACCCGGACTGTTTGCCGCCACCAAAGGGCACTGTCACATCCAGCGCGTCGACGGTGTTGACCGACACCGTACCGGCCTTGAGGGCGCGGGCAACGCGGTGTGCGCGGTTGAGGTCGTCGCTCCACACCGACGCGGCCAGGCCATAAATACTCGCGTTGGCTTGCTGGATCGCCTGTTCTTCCGTGTCGAAAGCACTGATGGCGAGCACCGGGCCGAACACCTCGTCACGGGCAAGCGCCATGTGCGAAGTCACGTCGCCAAACACCGTGGGCTGGATGAAGTTTGACGAGCCGTTGATCGTCAACTGCTGGCCGCCACACAAGAGCCGGGCGCCCTCGCCTTGGGCCTGTTCGATGGCCTGCAGGATATGCGCGGTTTGCCCACGGTCGACAATGGCGCCGGCAGCGCTGCGCGGGTCCAGGGGATCGCCGGGCATCCAGGCGCGGGACTTGGCAATCACGCGCTCGACGAACTCGTCATGGATGGAACGTTGCACATACAGCCGCGAGTTGGCCGAACACACCTCGCCCTGGTTGAAGAAAATCCCGAACGCGGCCTTCTCCGCTGCCAGGTCCAGGTCCTGGCAGTCTTCGAACACCAGGTTCGGGCTTTTGCCCCCGCACTCCAGCCACACCTGCTTCAGGTTCGATTGCGCGGAATACTGCATGAAGTACTTGCCCACCTGCGTGGAACCGGTGAACACCAGGCAATCCACATCAGGGTGCAGGCCCAGGGCTTTACCGGCGCTTTCGCCGAGGCCGGGCACCACATTGAGCACGCCTTCGGGGATACCCGCTTCGAGGGCGAGCTGGGCCAGGCGCAACGCAGAAAACGGCGACTGCTCGGCGGGCTTGAGCACCACGCTGTTGCCGGCCGCCAAGGCTGGGGCCAGCTTCCACGCGGCCATGTCCAGCGGGAAATTCCATGGCACCACGGCCGCCACCACGCCCAGGGCTTCACGGGTAATGGTTGCCAGCGCGTTGTGGGCCGTGGGCGCGACTTGATCGTAGAGCTTGTCGAGTGCCTCGCCGTACCAGGCGAACACATGGGCCGCGCCGGGCACGTCGATGTGATAGGCATCCATCACTGGCTTGCCCATGTTCAGCGAGTCGAGCAGCGCCAGCTCTTCGCGGTGGGTCATCAACAACTCGGAGAGCTTGATGAGGATTTTCTTGCGCTCCACCGGCGCCATGCGCCGCCACGGGCCGGTTTCAAAGGCCTGGCGTGCGCTGCGTACGGCCAGGTCGACTTCCATTTCGCCACAGGCGGCCACCCGTGCGAGCACCTGGTTGTTGGCGGGGTTGATGGCGTCAAAGGTCGCCCCGGAGGCCGCACTCACGGCGCGGCCGCCGATCAAGGCGGTGTTGATAAAGCGCTGGCGGGCAGCGCGCTGTTGCCAGTAATCAAGATCGAACACGGTGTGCTCCCAATGATTTTCGGAGGGATAAGAAGGGTTATTCAGCGATCTGCAATTCGGGCATCTTCACGCTCAAGCCCCGGGTGATACCCAGCAGGCAAAGCAGCCCCAGGCCCATCCAGCACAGGCCGATGGTGAAGGACATGCTCGACAGGCTGGTCCACAACCAGATCGTGCTGAGAAACCCCAGGGCCGGCAGCGTGGCGTACAGCAGGTAGTTGCGCAGGCCACGCAGTTTCTGGTCGACCAGGTAATGCTTGATCACCGCCAGATTCACCGCCGAGAACGCGAACAGCGCCCCGAAGCTGATCATGTTGGCCACGGTGTCCAGGGTGATGAACAAGGCAATCAACGAGAACAGGCTGACCAGCACAATCGCCGTGGCCGGCACGCGCTTTTTCGTTACCAGCTTGCCGAGTACCCGGGGTAATGCGCCGTCACGGCCCATGGCAAACAGCACTCGCGACACGCTGGCCTGGGACACCATCGCCGAGGCAAAACAGCCGGCAACGTAGGTGGCGGTAAAGGCGGTCACCAGCATTTCCCCACCCACGCGGCGCATCACATCCACCGAGGCGGAATCGGGGTCAGCGAAGCTGTTCCACTCGGGAAACACCATCTGGGCGAAATACGAGACCAGCTGGAACAACAAGCCGCCAATCAACGACACCAGCAGGATGGCCAGCGGGATGGTGCGGCGCGGGTTGGGGGTTTCCTCGGCCATGGTCGACACCGCATCAAAGCCCAGGAACGACAGGCACAACACCGCCGCCCCCGCCATGATCAGTGGCGCGCTGAAACCTTCATGGTGGAACGGCGCGAGCAGCGAAACCGGTGCTGCTTGCTCGTTCAGGTTGTGCACCGACAACGCCACGAACACCACGATAAACACCAGTTGGGCCACGATCAGCACCCAGTTGACCCGGGTGATCGACTCGATGCCCACCAGGTTGAGCCCCGTCACCAGGGCAATCGAGCCGAGCACCCACACGGCGGTCGGCACACCGGGGAAGTATTCCGACAGGTAGATGCCGATCAGCAGGTAACTGAGCAGCGGCAGGAAGATGTAGTCGAGCAGCAGCGTCCACCCGGCGATAAAACCGAAGCACGCGCCAAACGCCTTGCGGGTGTAGGAGTAGACCGACCCCGAATAAGGATGGGCCTGGACCATGCGCCCGTAGCTGTAGGCGGTCAGCAGCATCGGCGCCAGGGTCAGCATGTAGGCGGTCGGCAAGTGCCCACGGGTCATCTGGGTGACCAGGCCATAGGTGGTGAACACCGCCAGCGGGACCATGTAGGCCAGGCCGAACAGGATCAGCCCGACCAGGCCCAGCGGCTGGCGGAAGCGTCGACCGCTAGAAGGTGCAGCAGGCGCAGGATGGGAGGGGGTATCGGCCACGTTTTTTATTGTCGTCATGGGTGACTCCTGGAAATCGGCATGCAGGGCGTCGCGGCATGCGATGAGATCGATGCCGTTCAAGCGCTGTCGGAAGGCGATCACTCACCCCTCTGCGTGGAGGGGTGAGCGGGTCACATCAGCGTTTTCCCGCGATCCGCGCGGTGCGGTCGACTGCGATGCGGGTCTTGTCGACCAGTTCATCCAGCTCCGCGCGGGTGGCCACCAGGGCCGGCGCCATGATCATGCGGCCAAGGGTTGAGCGAATGATCACGCCCTCTTCGAAGCCGAAGGTGCGGCACTGCCAGGCCAGGTCGTTTTCATTGGCGAAGCGTTTGCGGGTGCTTTTGTCTTCGGCAAACTGCAAGGCTGCGAGCAGGCCGGTGCCCTGGATCTCGCCGATCATCGGGTGGTTGCCGAATACCTCGTGCAGGATCTTTTGCAGGTACGGCCCGGTGTCATCCTTCACCTGGCGCACGATGCCTTCATCGCGAAGGGCCTTGAGGTTGGCCAACGCCACCGCCGCCGCCACCGGGTGCCCGGAATAGGTCAGCCCGTGGGCGAACACCCCGCCCCGCTCCACCAGCGCATCGGCGATGCGTTTGCTCAGCACCAGGCCGCCCATGGGCACGTAGCCGGAAGTCAGGCCCTTGGCGATCGACAAGGTATCGGGCTCGAAACCGAAGTGCTGGTGGGCGAACCACTCGCCAGTGCGGCCAAAGCCCCCGATCACTTCATCGGCGCACAGCAACACATCGTATTGACGGCAGATGCGCTGGATCTCGGGCCAGTAGCTTTCCGGCGGGAAGATCATGCCGCCAGCGCCCTGGAACGGCTCGGCGATAAAGCCCGCGACGTTTTCAGCGCCCAGTTCAAGGATCTTTTCTTCCAGTTGCAGCGCGCAGCGGCGACCGAACTCGGCTGGCGTCAAGTCGCCGCCTTGGGCATACCAATAGGGTTCGTCGATGTGTGCAACGTCTGGAATCAGGCCACCCATCTCGTGCATGAACTTCATGCCGCCCAGCGCGGAAGCCGCCAGGGTGGAGCCGTGATAGCCGTTCCAGCGGCCGATCATGATTTTCTTCTGCGGCTGGCCCACCACCTGCCAGTAGCGGCGCACGGTGCGGATCAGCACCTCGTTGGCCTCGGAACCGGAGTTGGTGTAGATCACATGGCTGTAGTGAGCCGGCAGCAGGCTGAACAGCAGCTCCGACAGCTCGACCACCGCAGGGTGGGTGGTGTGGAAAAACAGGTTGTAGTAAGCCAGTTGATCCATCTGCGCCGCGGCGGCAGCGGTCAGGTCTTTGCGGCCATAGCCCAATTGCGTGCACCACAGGCCCGACATGCCGTCCAGGTAACGTTTGCCTTCACTGTCCCACAGGTACAGGCCCTCGCCGCGCACCATCACACGCGGGCCTTCGGCGTTCAGCGCCTTCTGGTCGACGAAAGCGTGGATGTGGTGGGCCGCATCGGACGCCTGGTAATCCTCGGTGCGACGGTTCAGGTGGGCGGGTAGATTCATGGCGGTTCTCTCTTATTAGTGGTGACGCAAGGGGGAGCAACGCCGCTCAGCGGTGCTTGCTCATGTAGCTTTCAAGGGGGTCTTTGCTCAGCACGCCCTGGGCTTCGGCGAGCGAGTCGATAAACAGGGCAAACAGCTCCGACTGCGCGCCGATATCGAGCTTGGTATAGATGTGTTTGCGGTGGGACTTGATCGTGTCTTCCGAGACGTCAAGGCGCTCGGCCAGCGAACGGGTGGAGTGGCCGCGCAGGATCAGCTGGGCGATCCGGCATTCACGTTCGGTCAGGATCGACGAGCCAAAGTTGTTCAGTGCCGAGTGAATGCGCTGCTCCAACTCATTGGCAAAGCGCGCGCCCTGGGCGTCCAGGCCCACAAAGTGTTTACCCAGCACGGCCAGCAGCCACGGCGCGATGCGCTTGAACTGCTCGGTGGTGGCGGCGTCGAGCTTCTGGGTAAACGCCAGCGACACCGCCAGGCTGGAGCCATTGCCCGACTGCAGCAGGTAGTTGAGTTCATCCTCCAGGTGGGAGTGCCGGTAGAACGACTGGAAGTACTCGCTGAGTTCGAAGTGGTCGGGGGCGACGTCGGCCAGGGCATAGCAGCCCGAGCTGACGCCCTCGACGCAGGCGCCGTAGAACGGGTCGAGCAGATAGAACCCGGACAGGTACTGGCGCACATTGCCCTGGGGCAGCCACGGCCCATCCAGCTCGAACAAGGCGCTGGGCATGCCGCCACGCGGGTACCAATACAGCGTAGTGGCCTGGATCGGTTGCAGGTAACCGAGGGCCTCGAACAGGGTGGCCGCGAAACCCGCTTGCCCGATGCTCTCGGTGACCCGGGCCATCTGTTCAAACCACTGCGCGGAAGAAAGCCGGTCGTTTTCCACTTCGAAGACTCGCTCAAGGAACTGCGAGAATGCTCACACACATAGCCCCCTCATCGAAATCACCCGATAGGGTGAGCCTGCATTCGATATTTATGCTCACTTCCCAGCTTAATAATATTTTATTAAAAACCGCCCTCCCCCTAGCCTTGAAGTCATGCCCAAGCTGAATCCAACTGCATTACGCAAGGACAGACACATGACCCAAGCAATAACAAAAATAGACACCCTCGTCGTGGGAGCCGGTCAGGCTGGCGTGGCCATGAGCGAGCACTTGAGCAAGCAAGGTGTGCCGCACCTGGTGCTGGAGCGCAGCCGCATTGCCGAGCGCTGGCGCACCGGGCGCTGGGATTCGCTGGTGGCGAACGGCCCGGCCTGGCATGACCGTTTTCCGGGGCTGGCATTCGATGACGTCGCCGACGATGCATTCGCGCCCAAAGAACGCGTCGCGGATTACTTCGAAGCCTATGCACGCAAATTCAACGCGCCGATCCGTACCGGTGTGGACGTCACCTCCGTGGTGCGCAATGTCGGCCGCCCAGGCTTTACCGTGCACACCAGCGAAGGCGTGATTGAGGCCAACCGCGTCGTCGCGGCGACCGGGCCGTTCCAGAAGCCGGTGATCCCGGCCATCGCCCCCAAAGACACCGCGCTGCACCAGATCCACTCCGCCGACTACCGCAACCCGGCACAACTGCCAGCCGGTGCCGTGCTGGTGGTGGGCGCCGGTTCGTCCGGCGTGCAGATTGCCGATGAGCTGCAGCGCTCCGGGCGCCAGGTGTACCTGTCGGTCGGTGCCCATGACCGCCCGCCTCGCGCCTACCGCAACCGCGACTTCTGCTGGTGGCTCGGTGTGCTCGGCGAATGGGACCAAGCGGCCATGAAGCCCGGGCGCGAACACGTGACCATCGCGGTCAGCGGTGCCCACGGCGGCAAGACCATCGACTTCCGTGAACTGGCCCAGCAAGGCATGACCCTGGTCGGCCTCACCCAGTCGTTCAATGGCAGCGTCGCCACGTTCCAGCCGAACCTGGTGGACAACCTGGCCCGTGGCGATGAGAACTACCTGGCCCTGCTGGATGCCGCCGATGCCTACATCGAACGCAACGGCCTGGACCTGCCGCTGGAACCCGAAGCGCGCCGCGTGTTCCCCGACGCCGAGTGCATCACGCAGCCGATCCTGGAGCTGGACCTGGTCGCGGCCGGCATCACCTCGATCATCTGGGCCACCGGCTTTGCCGTGGACTACAGCTGGCTGAAAGTCGAGGCCTTCGACGCCGCCGGCAAGCCAGCGCACCAGCGCGGGGTCTCCACCGAAGCCGGGATCTACTTCCTCGGTTTGCCGTGGCAGTCGCGCCGTGGCTCGTCGTTTATCTGGGGGGTGTGGCACGACGCCAAATACGTGGCCGACCACATCGCCATCCAGCGCCAATACCTTGAATACCGCGAAGCCGCCCCGGTGGTTCGCCAGTCCCCTGTCAGCGCCTGATCACTTATTGCCGGAGTTTTTTTGATGCCTACTCACACTCGCATCCGCATGTTCAACACCAAGGAAACCTACCCCAACCAGTGCCTGGACAACGACCTGTGCCAGGCCGTGCGCGCCGGCAACACCGTGTATGTGCGCGGCCAGGTAGGCACCGATTTCGAGGGCAACCTGATCGGCCTCGGCGATCCGCGTGCCCAGGCCGAACAGGCGATGAAAAACGTCAAGCAACTGCTGGAAGAAGCCGGCTCCGACCTGTCGCACATCGTCAAGACCACCACCTACCTGATCGACCCGCGCTACCGCGAGCCGGTGTACCAGGAAGTCGGCAAGTGGCTCAAGGGCGTGTTCCCGATCTCCACCGGGTTGGTGGTGTCGGCCCTCGGCCAGCCGCAGTGGCTGATGGAAATTGATGTGATCGCGGTTATTCCCGAATAAGGAGCGCCACCATGACCTTTTCAATCGTCGCCCGTTGCGCCGAGACCGGCCAGCTAGGCATCGCCATCAGCTCATCGAGCATTGCCGTAGGTGCCCGCTGCCCATGGCTGCGGCCCGGCGTGGGCGCGGTGTCGACCCAGAACATCACCCTGCCGGCCCTGGGCCCGGACGTGCTCGATTGGCTGGAACAGGGCCTGGCCCCGGCTGAGGCCATCGATAAAGCATTGACGAGCAACGGCTACAGCCAATACCGGCAACTGACGGCGATTGATCACCTGGGCCGCACCGTGCATTTCAGCGGCAGTGAAACCTTGGGCACCCACCATGCGGTCTCCGGTGAGCAGTGTGTGGCGGCAGGCAACATGCTCGCCGACCGCGCGGTGATCCAGGCCATGGTCACGGCGTTTGAAAGCGGCGAAGGCCAATTGGCGGATCGCCTGTTGGCCGCGATGCACGCCGCCATCGCCGCCGGTGGCGAAGCCGGCCCGGTGCACTCGGCGGCGCTGGTGGTGGTGGGCGAGCTGACCTGGCCGATCATCAACCTGCGGGTGGATTGGGCCGATGAGCAACCTATCGCCGCGCTGCAAAAACTCTGGGATGCCTACTGCCCGCAAGTGCAGGACTACATCGACCGCGCCCTCGCTCCCGATCGGTCGCCGGGCTACGGCGTGGCCGGAGACGACCGATGAGCCGCAGCCGCCAACTGCTGCAGACGCTGGTGGGGTTCGACACCACCAGCCGCGAGTCGAACCTGCAGTTGATCGAGTTCGTGCGCGATTACCTGGCCGGTTTCGGCGTGGCCAGCGAGCTGATCTACAACCAGGAACGCAGCAAGGCCAACCTGTTCGCCAGCATCGGCCCGGCTGAGTTGCCTGGGATTGTGCTGTCGGGCCATACCGACGTGGTGCCAGTGGATGGGCAGCCGTGGACGCTGCCGCCCTTTGAGCTGACCGAACGCGACGGCAAACTGTTTGGCCGTGGCACAGCGGACATGAAGGGCTACATCGCCTGCGTGCTGGCGCTGGTGCCGGCGTTGGTCGAGGCGACTTTGCGCCTGCCGGTGCATATCGCGCTGTCGTATGACGAGGAAGTCGGTTGCCTGGGTGTACGTTCGTTGCTCGCCGTACTGGAACAACGGCCGGTGAAACCGATGCTGTGCGTCATCGGCGAACCGACCGAACTCAAGCCGGTGCTGGGCCACAAGGGCAAGCTCGCCATGCGTTGTGACGTGCATGGCGAGGCGTGCCATTCGGCGTATGCGCCTTACGGGGTGAATGCGATTGAACACGCCGCTGACTTGATAGGTGAACTGGGGCGGATTGGGCAGCGGCTGCGAGACACCCGGGATGCGCGGTTCGACCCGCCGTTCAGCACCGTGCAGACAGGGGTGATCAGCGGCGGCAAGGCCTTGAACATCGTGCCGGCCGATTGCCGGTTTGATTTCGAGGTGCGGGCGTTGCCGTCCCAGGACCCAGGCGAAGTGGCGATTGAACTGAAGGCGTACGCCGAACAACACGTATTGCCACGCATGCAAGCGGTGAGCGCGCAGAGTGCAATCCGCTTTACCGAACTGTCGGCGTACCCCGGCTTGGTCACCGACGAGCGCAGCCAGGCGGCGGAGTTGATTGCAGCGTTCTCGGGCTCGCGGGATTTTGGCACCGTGGCGTTTGGCACCGAAGGCGGGTTGTTTGACGCCAAGGGCATTCCCACGGTGGTGTGCGGGCCCGGGAGCATGGACCAGGGGCATAAGCCGGATGAGTTTGTGAGGGTGGAGCAGCTTCAAGGCTGCGATGAAATGCTGCAGCGGATGCTGGATTCGATCCGCACCTGAGCCGAACACCGGCCCGTCATTCAATGCAAAACCCTGTGGGAGCCGGGCTTGCCCGCGATAACGGTATAACGGTCATATGCTGGTTGACTGATACAGCGCGATCGCCGGCAAGCCGGCTCCTACATGGGTTGGTGTTGGCCTGTAAGCGAAATGTCTCGATTCACTTGCCAAATGCCGCTCAGGAACCGAGCGCATTGACCCAACCACCCACGAAAGCGGCTCATTTGCCACCCAAAATCCAACCATTTCGTGGGTATTTCTATGTCCGGTATTTCATCTCTTTCGTCTAGCACGAGCCCCCTACTCCTTCAGGCCGCACCTGAAGCGCTGCGCATGCGCCCCGCGCCGGGCACGACAGATACGTCAAACGCTCGATTCACGGTGACATTTAGTGATCAGTTTGAAGCCAAGGAAATTTTCACTGAACTGGCCAGAAAGAAAGCCATTGGTGTAGAACTCAAGTCCGACGACTTGGACTACCTTGACTTGGGTGATGGGGCACAACTGCATGTGACCTTCGATTTCCGTTTCAAACCCAATGGCCCCAACGGCACGTTCAGCCCTGCCTTGCAGATGAGAATCGACGACTTTCGCCGGGAGTTCCAAGAGAAGCTGCAGCAGGCGGGTATCCGGAACTACGCCCCAGAAAGCTGACAGTTGCCCCACCGTGACACATGCCTGAAACGCCTTCCCCGTAGGAGCCGGCTTGCCGGCGATGGCGGTGCCTCAGCCAGCACAGTGGTTGGCTGACATACCGCTATCGCTGGCAAGCCAGCGCCTACAGGAGGCTTGTGTTAGCCAAGGAGTCTTGCTAGCTCTTCACGGCAGTAATCCACAAACAATTGCACCGGTTTGGTCAGCGGCGCCCGCCGCAGCCACACGGCCGACAAACCCGAGCCGGTCACGGTCTCGGCCAACGGCACGCACACCACCTTCTGCCCGTCGTAGGTGTACTCGGTGAACGGCTTGGTCACCAGGATCGAAAACCCGAACCCGCGCCCCACCATCCCCCGCACCATCTCGATGGACGGCGAGCTGAACACAATATTCGGCGTCAGCCCGCGCTCTTCAAAGATGCTCACGAAGTACGTGCGGCTTGGCAGTACGTCGAGCAAGATCATCGGTTCCAGCACCAGGTCCGCCAGCGAGACCTTGGCCTGTTGTGCAAAACGGTGATCAGCCGGCAGCAACGCGTAAGGCTGCTGCGGCGGCATCAGCGGCGTGGTTTCGATGGTGCCGCCCAGGTCGTGCTCGAACAGCATCGCCACGTCGATACTGCCCGCCGTCAGCGCCTGCACCAGCTCTTGCTGCTCGCCGTCGCGGATGCGGATTTCCACCCCCGGCCAGAGCGCCTTGAACCCGGCGATCAAGCGCGGCAGGTACAACGGCGCCACGGTTTCAAAGCAGCCGATATCGATCTGCCCGGCCACCACATCGTTGTCGGCCAGGGCGTTCTGCTCGAACTCGTGGGCCACCCGCAACAGCTCCAGCGCCTTGCGATAAAACCGCGCGCCGCTGGGCGTCAGCGACACGCCCTGAGCGTGATGGCGGATAAACAGCTGCACGCCAAAACTGTCTTCCAACTGCTTGATGGCGGTAGAGACCGACGGCTGCGCGATATAGAGCTTGCGCGAGGCCTCGGCGACGCTGCCGCACTCGGCCGTTGTGACAAAATATCTGAGTTGGCGCAGGTTGTAGGCAGCCATCGGGACCTCCAGAAACGCGGGACTTCGCCCATAGACACAGGTAGGCAACATACCGGAGCACGCTCACGCGCGAGCTATATTTTTTAAGGTCTAAAGCAACAAACTTACTAATTTACCTCCCTGCGCCCATTGCAGATGATCACTCCAACAACAAAGCGCCCGCCCGTGCGGCGCACAGCGAAGTACGTCAACGTACTCACCTTGCCTTGGAGCTCGT
>Ga0157375_10000601_pt1 | contig 31961 bp, 27 predicted proteins | sample M35metaG_FD_115311 | JGI IMG/M metagenome (GOLD analysis project Ga0157375, IMG submission 115311) | Miscanthus rhizosphere microbial communities from Kellogg Biological Station, Michigan, USA - M3-5 metaG | ecosystem: Host-associated > Plants > Roots > Rhizosphere > Soil | place: USA: Michigan... | reverse complement strand
GATTTTACGCCCAAGCCGAGGGCCTATTTTAAAATAGATCTGCCTGAAAAAAAATACCAGCTTTTTGATCAGCCTGGTTATCCCTATTCCTTTGAATATCCGGTGTATGCTGCCATTAGCAGGGACAGTTCACTTTTCGAAGAGGGTTCCGATAATCCGTACTGGATTAATATCGACTTTCCGAAGTTTGGTGGAAAGATATATCTCAGCTACAAGACTGTCGGAGGGAATTCGATCTATAAAATCAAAACTGATAAGGGTTATCGCGATTCAATTTCGAAGAATACCTTCGAGTCTCTACGCGATGAGGCATTTAAAATGACCTTCAAACACAGCACGAAGGCAAGCAGCATCGAAGACTCGGCCTTTCTGACGCAAAATGGAATCGCCGGCGTGTTCTTCCGCGTGGGAGGAAATGCCGCCACCGCTCACCAGTTCTTCGCAACGGATACCTCGAAACACTTTCTTCGCGGCGCTCTCTATTTCGATGCCTCGCCCAATGAAGATTCACTCAGACTGGTGAACGATTTCCTTCAACTGGACATGGTTCATATGATACAGACGTTGAAGTGGAAGTGAACCAGATTTTAGATTATAGATTATACATTGTTGATTGTGGATCCCCAGTACCCCCTGCCGGCAGGCAGGCAATACTCCCGCCCGTTCCGAGCGGAACGTTCGGGCGGGCAATACCCAATACCTTGAGTGAATGACAAGATTGCTAATTATATTGTTGATCACATGCTTTATCACAGGCTGCGGAACTTCACATAAAGAATCAGAAGTTGAAGCGGCCATGAAGCGCTATGACGATCTCATCGTTAGAATGGATGCGGATTCCCTTGCTCTGCTATTCGAACCCGATGGCGAATTGGGTGAAATGGCCAAGGGGCGGGATTCCATCCGAAGATTTTTGCAGAGTTTCACCAATGTAAAAGTGCTTTCAAACCTTTCAACCAGCGAATCAGTTGAACTGAATGCAGATTCGGCGGTTCAGAAAGGGCGTTATTCCCAAATCGCCGTCATTAACAATAGGGATACTTTGAAACCTACTGGCGCTTACACTGGCCATTGGCATTGGAGTCCGGATCAAGGTTGGTTAATTCGCAAAATGGAAACGAATCCCGGAAAATAACTTGTGAAGAATTTCGAAAAATGAAGCCAACGGTTTACTGTCATCTGTCTGCACTCCTTAACTTTGCTACAAATCGACTCAATTGATAGCCATCGACGATAAACTGGTTAGTGACGAGGTAGTTGCTGAACAATTTGTATGTGACCTGAACAAATGCAAAGGAGGATGCTGCGTTGATGGTGATGCCGGTGCACCACTCGAAAAATCTGAACTTGAAAAGATCAACGAAGTATTTGAGAAGGTGGTACCATACCTTCACCCCGAGGGACTCGCGGAAATCAACAAACACGGACGATATCGATATGACCGCGAATTTGGCTGGGTGACACCAACGCTGGGAACCAAGATTTGTGTGTACGGGTACCGCGACAAAGCGGGTATTGTTAAGTGTGCTTTCGAACAAGCCTACTACGACGGGGTGATCGAATGGAAGAAACCCATCAGCTGTCACCTTTATCCCATAAGGATCAAGAAGAGTAAGGATTATGAATACGTGAACTATGAACCACGCGAAGACCTTTGTGCACCCGGTTGTGCACTTGGCAAGCAGCTGAAAGTGCCGGCCTATGTTTTTTTGAAGGAATCCATCATTCGTAAATACGGCGAAGAATTCTATGCAGCGTTGGATCAGATCGCCAAGGAATATTTCATTGACCCCGCCGTTAGCGGGACAAACCGTTGACCCCTGCCTGCAGGCAGGTATCTGGTTTCTAACTTCAATCTATGTCTCAATCCGATTCTTTTCTCACCAAAAGCACAGTCAAAGCTGCCGATCTGGAACACCGCCGCAAGATTAATTTCAATATCGACAAATACAATGCTGTAGTACCGCAGGGTAAACAACAATTCAGCGATCTTCATCTCGCGCGTGAACGGGCTAAGAACGTGAAATGGCGGGCGATCGAAACCCTGGATCAGCAACTCGAAGAATTTGAATTGCAATTCACAAAAAGAGGGGGAAGGGTAATCTGGGCAGAAACCGCCGAAGAGGCGAGAGAACAGATCCTTGAGATTTGCAGGGAAAAGAATTGCAAATCTATCGTGAAGAGCAAGAGCATGGCCACAGAAGAAATCCACCTCAACGATTACCTGAAAGAAAATGGAATTGATAGCGTAGAAACGGATCTCGGTGAATACATTCAGCAACTCGATGACGAGCCGCCCTATCACATTGTAACACCGGCTATGCATAAGAGTAAGGAAGACGTGGCGAAACTCTTTGCTGAAAAGCTGGGTACTGATCCAAAGCTTACCCCGGCGCAGCTCACCCAAGTGGCGCGCGTTACACTCAGGGAAAAGTATCTTCAGGCTGAAATTGGGATCACAGGAGCCAATTTTATCATCAGCGACATCGGGGGAGTGGCCATCACGGAAAATGAAGGCAATGCGCGGTTGAGTTCAGCCTGGCCTAAAACCCATATCGTATTGGTGGGAATAGAAAAAGTGATTCCTACTTTCACAGATCTCGGGCTCTTCTGGCCCCTGCTGGCCACATACGGAACAGGGCAGCGCATTACCGTATACAATACGGTTTTTACAGGCGCCAGGAAAGACAATGAATCCGACGGACCGGAAGAAATGATCGTGATTCTGCTCGACAATGGCAGAACAAATATTCTTGCAAACGAAAAAACGAGGGAAAGCCTGTATTGCATCCGCTGTGGCGCCTGCCTGAATGCCTGCCCGGTTTATAAAAATATTGGCGGACATACATATGCCACAACCTACAGCGGCCCCATCGGCAGTGTAATCACGCCACACCTCCGTGACATGGGAGATTGGAAACACCTCAGCTACGCATCATCGCTTTGCGGTAATTGTACGGAAGTGTGTGCGGTTAAGATCAACCTTCATGAATTGCTGCTGGAAAACAGGCACGAATCGGTTGAAGGCGGTGGCGCCAGCCTCGGTGAAAAACTTGCCTGGAAACTTTGGAAAACAGCTTCACTGAGCCGACGACTCATGAATTCGGGGACGGGATCATTAAAGAATAAAGTAGTCAATACGCTCTTTAAGTCCTGGAGCCGGCATCGCGCTAAACTGGATTTTCCGCCAAAGACCTTCAATGAATTGTGGAAAGAACGCAGGGAAAAATGACATACAAGTCAGGGAAAATACTAAGCAATCTTCCAGTCTGCTTTGTGCTCCGACTTTTTTATTTTGTGTAAGAAAAGACGGTTCTGCAAATGCTGATCTATGCACCACATACCGGTTCCAGGATGAGATATATCGCAGAGGTTCTATTGACGAACATCTGCGGACTGGATATTTCCTTTGCGAAATCCTCCATCGAATTTCAATCTTACGAAGGTCCCAAGGTCAACTACGCCGTCCAGCCCACAGGCCCCTATGAGTGTTGGGTTTCACCCCACGGATTGCTTTCGGAAAATGGGATTACTCCGCAAACAATCGACGTGTTTACCTGGCAGGGTTACAAGGCTTTTTTCAGAACAAAAAATGGAGATTTTCCCTTCGATATTTTTGCAGCGTCTTTCTATCTGCTAAGCCGGTATGAAGAATACCTTCCCCACTCTAAAGACGAATACGGTCGCTTTTCTCACCGGCACAGCCTTGCCTTTCGCGAAGGATTTCTTCAACAACCCCTGATCAATTATTGGATGGAGGGATTTAAGCTGGAGCTTAAAAGAAAATTTCCTGACCTGCTCCTGAGAACTGCCAAGTTCAACTTTATTCCCACGTATGATATCGATATGGCTTACTCCTACCTCTACAAGGGATTTGTGAGAAACGCGGGGGGATTGGTGAAATCACTGTTCAAAGGCAAACTTTCGGATATGCGTGACCGTATTGACGTGCTGATGAAAAAAAAGGACGATCCTTACGATGCCTATGAATGGTTGTATGCGCTTCACCTCAAACACAACCTTCGCCCCTATTATTTTTTCCTGATGGCAAAGGAACAGCGCGGTTACGATAAAAATATTTCGCCCACGCGCGAAGAAATGCAGGAATTGATTCGCTATCATGCCCTGGGCTACCAGGTAGGTATTCATCCATCATGGCAGAGTGGCGATGACCCCGCCCTGCTTCGTGAAGAAATTGAATTGCTTGAGTATATCACAGACAGAAAGATTACCAACAGTCGCCAGCACTTTATCAGGTTCACGTTGCCAGATAGCTTCAGGCAAATCAGGAAAGCGGGCATCATGAAAGAATTCTCGATGGGATATGGCAGCATTAATGGATTTCGGGCGTCCATCGCACAACCCTTTCTGTGGTATGATCTCGCAAACGAAGAAATTACCGACCTCGAAATTTATCCTTTTTGCTTCATGGACGCCAATGCCTATTATGAACAGCGACAAACGCCGAGGGCCGCTTTTGACGAGCTGAAATATTACCACGATACGGTAAAGAAGGTGAACGGAACACTGATCACTATCTGGCACAATAATTTTTTTGGAACCGATCCTGCATTCAACGGATGGCGGGAAGTGTATGAATTATTCCTTCGCGAGATCGTCTACTGGGACGTTTGAGCGTATTTCTTTAGAAATCTTTACACGCCTGAAGCCTGTATTCACGAGGTAAACGCCCAGTATGGTCACAAGCGTTCCCAGCGCAATAGTCCCGTTTAATTTTTCATGATTTAATATCGAACCCACAATTACGGCGACGATGGGGTTGATATATGCATGAACAGATACCTGCGAAACCGGCAATCGTTTGAGTGAATAAATAAATGCCGCGAACGTGATGATGGAACCAATGACAACCAGGTAACTGATGGCAGTCCATGCCTCCCAGTTGATATTCCTGATCGGTATATGCTGACCCGTGAGATAGGCCAGTATGGTGAGTTGAATGCCACCCAGGAACATCTGCCAGCCAAGACTGTAATACGGATTAACGCTCTTTGATTGTTGTGCGGTATAAAGCGTTCCCAGGGCCCAGGTCATGGTAGCGCCAAGGCCGAGTAATATCCCCCGAATAAACTCGGGGTTGAAAAGCTGTTGCAGGTAATCATAAAAGATAATCAGAATCCCGGCGAAGCCGAGAACCAATCCGACCACGGTCATGAGATTCAGCTTGGCTTCCTTAAAAAGAAACACGCTAAAGATGGCGATCCAGATGGGCGAGATGGAAGAGATCACAGCGCCCAATCCACTGGGCAGGTATTCAACAGACCATGTGCTGAACCCGTTGTTGATGACAAACATCAGTATGCTCATCCAGAGCAGTTGAAAGAACAATTGCCTGCTGGGAAGTTTGTAACCCTTGATCGTAAAAAAAATGATGTAGATGAGGCCTGCCAGCAACTGGCGGATGCCTGATAATTGTAGCGCGGGCATTTGCTCAACGCCTTTTTTGGAAGCCAGCCAGGTGGTGCCCCAAAAAAAACTTACCACGCCAACTGCGAAAAGCGCCTTTGTTTTCTCGCTCTTGTTGCGCAATTGTACGGGTCTCGCCAGGTTCTTTATCCTCCCATAGATATCATAGAAATAATTCCTCATTAAAAGAATTGGCAACCGCTGGCGGTATGCGGTTCCTAGTGTTTGAAATGCCTAAGGCCCGTAATCACCATGGCCATCTTGTGTGCAAGACAATATTCAATGGAATCCTTATCGCGAATTGAACCACCCGGCTGAATTACTGCCTGGACTCCTGCTTCGTGTGCGATCTGAACGCAGTCACTAAAAGGAAAGAATGCATCAGATGCCATTGAAGCACCATTCAGATCGAAATTGAATTGTTTCGCTTTATCTATGGCATGTCGAAGTGCGTCGATCCTGCTGGTTTGTCCGCAGCCTTTACCTACAAGCTGTTTTCCTTTCACGATGGCGATTGCATTTGATTTGAGGTGTTTGGCGATAATATTTGCGAAAGCCAGGTCTTCTTTTTCTGCGGGAGTGCAAATCCTTCCTCCAACCTCTTTCCATTCTTCAAAATTGCCTTTGTCTACATCCTGGCTCAGCAATCCGCTTAAAACAGTTTTCGACTGCCTGATTTGAACCGGTGCCTTCTTCAACGTAAGCAGGATCCTGTTTTTCTTCGCGGTGAGAATGGCCAAGGCTTCTTCGTCGTAACCGTAGGCGATAAGCACCTCGAAAAATATTTCGCTGATCGCCTTGGCCGTATCGGCATTGATGATGCCATTGCTGATCAGCACGCCACCAAATGCGCTTTCGGGATCGCCAGCCAGCGCCGCATCCCATGCAGCCTTAACGTTTGCGCGTTTTGCAATGCCGCAAACGTTGGTGTGCTTAATGATGGCGAAAACCGATTCTGCGTTTTCCGAAACATTGGATGGAAATTCGGTGATCAGTTGAACTGCGGCGTCAACGTCTACGAGATTATTGTAAGAGAGTTCCTTGCCGTGTAGCTTGTCAAAAATCTTGTCCAGGTTTCCGTAGAAGATCCCCTGTTGGTGCGGGTTTTCGCCATACCGAAGGATGGAAGCTTCTCCTGAGTAGGGATTGGGTTGGTTGGTATGATTGAAGTAATTTGAAATTGCGATGTCATAACCCGAACAAATGTTGAAAGCCCTGGCCGCGAAAAACCTCCTTTGCTCCAGGCTGGTCTCACCCTGTTGTTGATCGAGTATTGCTTCCAGTGCTTCATAGTCTTTTTTCGACGCAATGACCAAAACGTCCTTGTGATTTTTTGCAGCACCCCTGATCATGGAAGGCCCACCCACATCAATCTTTTCAATGATTGCCTTATCATCGGTAGTATTGGCAACCGTCTCTTCAAATGGATAAAGGTCCACGATGACCAGGTCGATCTCAGGAATCTTGTACTGCGTCATTTCCTGCACATCGGTGTCGTTGTCGCGGCGACCGAGAATGCCTCCGAAGACAGCGGGATGAAGGGTTTTTACCCTGCCCCCGAGGATGGAGGGATAGGTCGTGAGCGACTCAACCGGGACGGGTTTAACACCCAATCCTTCAATAAACTGCTGTGTCCCGCCGGTGGAATAAATGGTAGCGCCGAGCTTGTCCAACTTAAGAATAATATTTTCCAACCCGTCCTTATAAAAAACGGAAATGAGTGCGCTTTTGATCTTTTTTTGCATATTCAGTCGAGAAATTAAAATTCCAGAATCAGAGGCCCCCGTACAGGGGTAGAATGGCAGCGCAAAGCTAAGGCATCACATTCACTTTTCCATTCATCCGTTTTCACGGTGGTGTTGGAGCCGTCCCAAACGATCAGGCTGCAATCCACGACCTGCCTGATTTCTTTGATCCTGACCGCTGGGTTATTGTGCAGGAACAGGAGGTCGACTTTTACCCGGTTTCGAATGCTTCGCAGGTCGAATTGCTTATTCACAAGAAGGCAGGTCTTGCCTTTAAAAAAAATAAAAGGATACCGAACCAATATGCCCGCAACAGAATCTGTAGGCAGTACCCGAAATTTGTTATGGGCTGGCACAATTTGAAAATTTTGGATCCATTCCGATGCGATCAGTTCCTGATCCATCAATTCAATGCAGTTCCTGCCCGATACAAAATCGATTGCAGAATGTGAGGGAATATGATAAATGATGATCTTGCGCTGACCATCGGCAACCAGCATGGCTGTGGTTCTGCTTAGTACAAGAAACAGGCTCCAGACCAGGGAGCAATAGAAATATTTCTTCTGCCTTGAAAAGCCCCAAAACACTACAGATCCCATTAAGAAATAACAACAAACCAATTCAGGAAAGGAAAAACTGATCTGATTCACAACGGATATTGAAGTGGCGTCTAGCCTTCCAATTATTTTATTTAAGAGTTGCAGTGAGGCAGACACCAAATACCCCGTTCCGTTTGCAAGAACATGAATATTTGATACAAGCAGCAGCAGGATTTCTCCGTATAGTACGATTCCCGAAAGAGGTACGGCTACAGCGTTTGCGAACAGAAAGAGCAGTGGCTGTTGGTGAAATTGGAAAAGGGAGATGGGGGTGGTAAGAATTTGAGCAGCGAAAGAAATCGACACCAGCTTCCAGGTCGCATCAAGTATTTTATTGGTTGTTTCGATGAGACCTGTAATTGGCTTTTGAAAAATCGCGATGCTTAGCACGGCGGCATAAGAAAGTTGAAAACCGGGATCCCAAAGAAAAAATGGGTTGATCCAAAGCAGGAAAAATGCAGAAGCCGATAAGGTGTTATAGATATTGGCCTTCTTTTTCGCCGCATTACCAACGGCAATAAAACTGAACATCACCGCCGATCTCAATACAGACGGTGATGCGCCGGCAATGAAACTGAACATCCACAAGCCTGCCAACACCACCGAAAGCTGGCACCATGACGGCATCTTCAATTTTTTGAACGGCTTCAGGAACAATAAGAGCAATCCATACAACATACCCAGGTGCAATCCTGAAATTGCAATGATATGCACCACGCCGGTGTTGGCATAGGACTGTACCAGGGACTTGTCAAGATCTTCACGGTATCCGATCAACAGGGCTTCAGCAACTCCCGATTCTTTTTTGCCCGGAACAAATTTTCTGATGACCTCGATAACCCACTGTTGAATTGAGTTTAGCAATCGTTGAAAGGAATTTGGCCTTTCGCTTCTGATCAGCCGGTATTCCTTACCCGACAAATGAACCTGGTGCGTGATGCCTTGTTGCAGGCAATAAAATTGAAAATTGAATGCACCGGGATTTGAGTTGTCGGGAATAAATGCCGGTGTTTTATTTGTGATGACCAGGTCCTGTGAAGATGGTATGGATGTCGAACTGTCCTTTTGAATTCGCAATAGCAACCATCCTTCCGGTGCCGGATAACCGTAGTTTTCAATAGCGGAGATTCGTGCCATTGCAGAATAATAGTAGCCTTTGTCAACAGGCGTGGAAATGATTTTCAGGAACAACAAACCCGGGTCCCATTTATTATTCCCCAGCCAGTATCGATGGTTCCTGACATCCTGTCTGTACATGGCAAAACTTCCCATCACCAGGAGAAAGGCCGAAAGCATCAGTCCACTGATCCAATTCCATCTGAATCTTGAAAAACCAGAGAAGAATCGTGTACCGAAATAGGTTCCAACGGCCAGGGTCGCAATCAATAATTGCCATCGCAAGCCCGGTTTCAGGTACCATCCCCATGCAATTCCTAAAATGAAGGGGATAACCAACCTCAGAAAGGGCGCCTGTTTCCAGACGGGAAAATGGCGAATCAGCATTTGGGAAAACTAACCTGACCGCTTTCGCTTCACAAGACAGTGCTTCCACTAAAAATCAGGAATTTTCCCGTGTGCTTTAGTAAATTTAATCCATGAAATGGTGCTTTCTCTTCTTATCGCTGCTACTTGTACTTGCATGTTCTTCGCCCAAAATCTTTATCGTCCGGCATGCAGAAAAAGGCACAGATCCGCCCGATAACCCGCATCTCACCGCCGCAGGTCAGCAGCGCGCAAAGGACCTTGAATCGTACCTGAAGGGCAAAAAGATTCGTCGAATCTATTCAACCGAAACCAACAGAACGAAGGAAACCGCTGCGCCGCTGAGTGAGTCAACGGGTAAGCCCGTCGTGATCTACAAGAACGACACCGTAAAGGCGATGCTGCTTCGAATCATTGAAAGCGGTGAGAACACGCTGATCGTTGGACACAGCAACACCATTCTTCCCATGCTGGATGCGCTGCCAATAAAACATTCGATCACTGCGATTGCCGACAACGATTACGATAATATTTTCATCGTTGGGATAAAGAAAAAATCACTCGCCGGCTACAGCTTTAAATTGAGAGAAACGACATACGGTGAAAAATCGCCAGCTTCGGTAGATACGTCGAAGGCGATGATGAAGTGAAAGGCATTCAAGATTCAGGATTCAGGATTCGTCATAAATAAAATCCTGGTTCTTGAATCCTGAATCCAAGTTACTTACTCAAATGCATACTCCTCTCCTTGTACAAATTCCTGAAGTATGGGTCGCGAAGGTCCTTGATAAAGCGAATGGCTTCTCCGGTTGACTTCATTTCAGGCCCCAACTCTTTGTTTACGCCAGGGAATTTGTCGAATGAGAAAACGGGTTCCTTTATGGCATAACCCTTTAATTTCTTCTCAAACTTGAAATCCTTCAGTTTGTTTTCGCCCATCATCACCCTGGTTGCTATATTCAAATAGGGGATCTGGTATGCCTTTGCAATAAAGGGTGTAGTCCGGGAAGCGCGGGGATTGGCTTCGATCACAAACACCTTACCATCCTTTATTGCGAATTGTACGTTGATGAGACCCTTGATATTGAGCGCGCGCGCAATTTTTTCCGCCTGCTGCTCCATGGTTGTTACCACCAGCGGAGTAAGATTGAATGCGGGAAGCACTGCGTTGCTATCGCCGCTATGGATTCCGGCGGGTTCAATATGTTCCATTACGCCCATAACGTGGAAGTCGTCACCATCGAAAATGGCGTCGATTTCAGCTTCCTGGCAACGGTCGAGGAAATGGTCAATAAGAATCTTATTTCCGGGGAGGTGCTTGAGCAAACTCAACACACCCTTCTCCAGTTCATCATCATTAAGCACGATGCGCATTCTTTGTCCACCCAACACATAACTCGGTCGTACGAGCACCGGGTAACCCACTTCCTTGGCCACTTCAATGGCATCGTCGGTATTGTAGGCCGTGCCGTACCGGGGATAAGGAATTCCCAATTCTTTCAACATATCGCTGAAGCGTCCCCGATCTTCGGCGATGTCCATGCTATCGAAAGAGGTTCCGATGATCTTAATTCCTTTTTCATGCAATCTCTTTGAAAGCTTGAGTGCGGTTTGCCCGCCCAGTTGTACGATGACGCCATAAGGTTTTTCGTGCTCTACAATTTCCCAAAGGTGTTCCCAGAAAACGGGTTCGAAATAAAGTTTGTCGGCTATATCGAAATCTGTTGATACGGTCTCAGGATTGCAGTTCACCATGATGGCTTCATAACCGCATTCTTTCACCGCCATCAATCCATGAACACAGCAGTAATCGAATTCAATTCCCTGTCCGATGCGATTCGGGCCGGAGCCTAACACGATGATCTTTTTCTTGGCAGATTCCCTGCTCTCATTTTCCGATTCATCTTTTGGATTGCCAAGTGTGTGCGAAGGGGTCTCGAATGTGGAATAGAAATATGGTGTCTTCGCCTGGAATTCCGCACTGCAGGTATCTACCATTTTGAAGACCCTGGTAAGCCCCATCCCTTTCCTTCGTTCGTAGATATCCTCATTATTTCCATCTTTCATAATGCGAACGATCTGCTCGTCGCTGAAACCATGTCTTTTTGCTTCTGTCAGCAATTCATCAGACAGCGTTTCGATATTGCATTTTGCAATTTCATTTTCCAGGTTAACGATATGTTGAATCTGGTAGATGAACCAGCGGTCGATGCGGGTGGCTTCACAAATACTCTTCACGCTTACGCCCATCATGAGCGCGTCTTTGATCCTGAAGATTCGATCCCATTTTGGCGTCTTCAGGTAATCGACAATTTCTTCTGAGTGCATCAGGCTCTTGCCATAGTAACCCAGTCCCACGGCTTCATTCTCCAAACTCTGACAGGCTTTCTGAATGGCTTCGGTAAAACTTCTTCCGATGGCCATGACCTCGCCCACCGATTTCATCTGAAGACCGAGTGTATCGTTTGCACCCTTGAATTTGTCGAAATTCCATCTTGGAATTTTTACAATTACATAGTCGAGTGCAGGTTCAAAATATGCGGAGGTAGATTGCGTGATTTGATTCTTGAGTTCATCGAGCGAATACCCGATTGCGAGCTTCGCGGCAACTTTTGCAATGGGGTAGCCGGTGGCTTTCGAGGCCAGCGCACTGGAACGGCTTACGCGCGGATTGATTTCAATCGCGATGATTTCTTCGGTTTCAGGATTGAGGGCGAACTGCACGTTACAACCCCCGGCGAAATTGCCCAGGTCGCGCATCATTCGGATGGCCGTGTTGCGCATCAGTTGAAAGGCTGTATCACTCAGTGTCATGGCGGGCGCGACTGTGATCGAATCTCCGGTATGGATGCCCATCGGATCGAAATTTTCAACCGTACAAATGATAGCCACATTGTCTTTCGCGTCGCGCAGGAGTTCCAATTCAAATTCCTTCCAGCCCAGCACTGCTTTTTCTACGAGCACTTCATGAATGGGAGAGGCAGAAAGTCCACGGTTAAGGGCTTCATCCAGGTTTTCCTTGGAATGAACAAACCCGCCGCCCGTGCCGCCGAGTGTGAACGAGGGGCGAATGACGAGTGGGAAGCCGATTTCCTGCGCAAATTCCTTTCCTTCCAGGAAGGAGTTGGCGGTCCTGGCCGGTGCGACGGGGATGCCCATTTGGATCATCCACTGGCGAAATTTTTCACGGTCCTCTGCTTTATCGATGGCCTTGATATCGACTCCAATCAGTCTTACATTAAATTTCTCCCAAAGGCCCAGTTCCTCGCATTCCTTGGCCAGGTTCAGGGCAGTTTGTCCGCCCATGGTGGGCAAGACGGCGTCTATATCATTTTCTTCCAGGATTTTCTCAATGCTTTCTGCATTGAGAGGCAGCAGGTAAACCTTGTCGGCCATCATCGGATCGGTCATGATGGTGGCGGGGTTGCTGTTAATGAGGACCACTTTTACGCCCTCTTCCCTTAAACTTCTTGCTGCCTGTGTGCCGGAATAGTCAAATTCGCAGGCTTGTCCGATAATGATAGGACCAGAACCAATAATAAGGACGGTTTTAATGGAATTGTCTTTGGGCATGCTTGCTGCTTAAGAATATTGAAAATGTGGAGGGTCCGTCCGGATACAAAAAACCCGGGTTTTTACCCGGGGTGCAAAAGTACGAACTGAACAGGAATTGCCCAATTCAATTTTATGTAGTGGGAACAATTAATTAGCTGCTGTGGTAAGCAGAAATTTCATATTCATCCAGCAGGATTTCTGCAGGCTGTTCCGTCATCCTTTTTTCAGCGTATTGTTTTTCCCTGATTCTTTCAAGGTATTTCTCTTTTTTCTGGTGTCCACCAAACCAACCCACGATGGTTGCCAGTGCAGTTCCCAGAATAAAAGCGAAGTGACGTAAAATCCTTTTCATAGACCATCCATTTTTTCTTGGTTAGCGATCCAATTATTAGACAAGAATAGTATGCCAAATGTTGTACCAACATTTATAAATTTCATGCCCGGTACCGGGTATTTTTTTAGACAAATGTTAAAGGTGAGACGAGCGGCGGGAAGAAGTGAATAAATGGTTGATCAGTTGACTGGTTGACCAGTTGATATGTGGTCTTTATGCTGGTTAACTGGTCAACTGATCAACTAGTCAACTCTGCTGCGCCTTCTTCCCAAAAAGATCATTCATCATTTTATCCGCATCACCCATATGTTCTTTTAGGGCATCGGTGCCTTTGGTACGAAGCTCTTCGAAATACTCTTTCGCTTTCTGGGCCGTTGTTTCAGCTTCATCCTTGAAATTGTTGGCTTTCTTTTTCAGATCTGCCATCAGCTTTTCCTTTTCCTCGTCGGAAAGGCTCATATATTTTGAAATGGCAACGCCGGCAGCTGCGCCGAGAATGAAAGTAGCGAGGTGTTTTGAACTTAGCATATCAAATAATTTTATGGTTCAACCGTTGAAGGTTAGTTTTGTTCATCTCAAATTTACTGATTTAAGATTCCATGCGATTCAGAAAAAGGAGTGTACTTCCGTACCTATTCATTCTATTATTTTTTACATCCTATTCCCAAGACTATCCCAGGGGTTATTTCAGAAATCCGCTTAACCTGCCCATGAGCCTGGCGGGTAATTTTGGCGAACTGAGACCGAATCACTATCACATGGGGTTGGATTTGCGTACCAATGGAAAAATCAACCAACCCGTTTACGCGGCGGCCGACGGCTATATCGCCCGCATAAAAGTGGAACCCTTGGGGTTCGGGCAGGCCATCTACATTAACCATCCCAATGGGTACACCACTGTCTATGCTCACCTGAACCAGTTCTTTCCTGAACTGGAGCGTTATGTAAAGCAACAACAATACCAACGTGAGTCCTGGGAAGTGTTTCTGGAATTGAATCCGAACCAATTTCCTGTTAAAAAAGGGGATTTCATTGCTTACAGCGGCAACAGGGGTGGGTCCCAAGCCCCGCACGTCCATTTTGAGGTGAGGCGAACCAAAGACGATACCAATCTGAATCCGATGCTCTTCGGATTCGAACTGGCTGATAACACGGATCCGCAGCTTTTTAAACTGGCGATCTACGACAGGAATAAAAGTACCTATGAACAGTCGCCCAGGATTCTCGCCCTTAGAAAACAGGCTGGATTTTACAAGCCCCTCGCAAACCTGGTTGAACTGAACTCTAACCTTGTCAGCTTCGCCATACAGGCCACCGACACGCACTCCGGATCCCACCATACCGTGGGGATTTATGAAGCCGTTTTGTACCTGGACGAAGTGGAGCAGGATCGGTTTGTCATGAATAATATCAGCTACGACAATACGCGCTACGTCAATGGACACGTAGATTACAAAACCAAGGCAAATGGCGGCCCATGGCTGCAGCATTTGTCGCAATTGCCCGGCTATCAAAATGGAATTTACAAGCCAGCGGCAGGTAACGGCGTGATCCGGCTGACGGATGAAGGCATTCACAACATTCGCATCGACGTAAAAGATGCGTATAATAATTCCAGCAGCCTGCGCTTCCAGGTTCGCGGGAGGCTGGGAAGCGCCGATCCGTATACCGGCAAGGCGAAAACCTTTTACCCGATGATGATTGACGTGGGCGAATCGCCCGAATGCGAATTTTTCATAGGCGAAAAATGTCTCTATGATTCCGTGCACTTACAGGTCATCTCCACCGCAACAGTTAATCCCCAGGTTCTGAGCGGACTTCACACCATCGGGCAGGCATATATTCCTCTCCAGGATTATTTTACGATAAGGATAAAGCCAACGAAGCCCATGGCCCTGATCGACACGAATCGGGTGGTGATGCAAAGATTTGCAGGATCGAAGAAGGACGTTCAAAAAGTGGCCTGGCAAAATGGATGGGCATCCGCAAAATTTCGTGATTTTGGAAATTTCCAGTTGGTGATGGACGAGGAAGCACCTCAAATCGTTCCGCTCGGTCATTATGATCATGCCAATCTTTCGCATGCATACCAGGTATCCTTTACGGTGAAAGACAACCTGGAAGTATTCAAAAATTTCAGGGCTGAACTAGACGGTAAATGGCTTTGTTTCTCAAATGACAAGGGCAGGATTTTTACTTATCGATTCGATGAACATTGTTTGCCCGGTCCACACAAACTCAAAATTCATGTAGAAGACGAGGCGGGAAATGTTGCGGACGAGGAATATGAATTTTCGAGATGAACCAAGATTCAAGATTCAGGATTCAGGATTGAAGAGTCTGGAATCCTTGCCAAAAGTTATCATCTTTATGTTCAATCTTGAATCCTGAATCTTGAATCCTGAATCATGCTCAAAATCGGCGATAAATCTCCATCCTTCACCGGAACCGATCAGAACGGAAAATCCTTTTCATTGGCTGATTTGAAAGAAAAAGCGGTTGCGCTTTATTTCTATGGCGAAGATGGATCTCCAACCTGCACCATTGAGGCATGCAACCTGCGGGATCATTATGCACTGCTGAAGAAGAACGGAATTGAAGTGGTGGGGGTGAGCGCAGACAGCGTCAAAAGCCATAAGAAATTTGAAACGAAGTATCAGCTTCCTTTCACATTGCTTGCGGATCCCGAAAGAAAGATCATCGAACAGTTTGGAGTTTGGGAAATGAAGAAACTATTCGGCCGAGAATACATGGGCGTGCACCGTACTACTTTTTTGATCGATGAAAAAGGAATCATCTGCGCAGTATTTCCGAAACCAAAGAATAAAGCACACGCGGAAGAAATTTTGAAGGCATGGAAGGAGTGCACGTAAAGAACATCAAGATCAAAGAATCTTCCTGGCTGGCGTTGCTTGCTGCCAAAAAACTTAAGGTGAAATCCGTTGCGATCACTTTAGGCAAAACGATTTATCTGCATAACGTTTCTGCTGAAACATTTCGAAACGATAAGAAATGGTTAAAGCATGAACTGGCACACGTACAGCAGTTCAGACGCTACGGCTTTCTGAACTTTGTACTCCGCTATCTATGGGAGAGTTGGAAAAAGGGCTACCACAACAATAAATATGAAGTCGAAGCTAGGAAGGCTGAAGGATGAACTCTATTTCTCCAATGCCAAACTCTTCCTCTGCTTCACCCGCCCGGACCCGAAGTTTTCCCTCTTCGGTAACATCCAAAACTTCGGCCTCAAATACTCTGCTATTGCTTTTGAATCTGACCTGCTTTCCCCGCTTGTAAAGCTGTTCGCGATAAGTGTTCAAAACCAATTGCCACTGCCCCTTCTGCAACAATTCGAACCATCTGTCAACGATTGCGCACAGCTCTTTCGCAAGCATTTGGCAATTAAAAGACCTGCCTGTAATTTGTTTCAGTGATACGCCATACTTAATCTCTTCTGGAAATTGGGTTTGATTAACGTTAATTCCTATACCCGCAATGGCATAAGCCCAATCCGATCCCCGAATCAGATTCTCAATCAGAATACCCCCTGCCTTTCTGTCACACCAGTACAGGTCATTTGGCCATTTAATGAAGGCGTCATCACCCACATATTTAACAAAGAATTCCCGACAGGCAACCGCAACGGCAGCACTCAAAAAGAAGGTTTGGTGAGGCTTCAGCTTACCAGGATTTATTACCATCGACAAAATGATATTTTGCCCGGTTTCGGATTTCCAGGACTTGGTACGCTGACCTTTGCCGGCCGTTTGTTCCAAGGCGAAGTAAACCGTACCGTGTTTCGTCAATTGGGCATGTACCTGCCCCATGGCATAGTTGTTGGTGCTATCTACAGTGTCCAGGATGATGAAAGGTTGGCCCAGCGCTGACATGAAACGGGTTAACCCGATTTATTTTATTAATTTTGGGCAAATTAGGAATAGTTCGGGTTTTTATGCGTTAGTAAAATCGTCCGGGCTTGAGAAACAGCAAATTAACAAGCTACCATCATGCCAGCAGGCAGACTGACCAACAGTTAACCTAAAACCGATTCATTTGACAGCTACAAGTGTACTAGTTGCCCGGCCAAAGCGGGTGGCACGATTGACGAGGAACAGCAAGTTTTTTAAAAGCATTATCAAAGCAATCCAGGAAAAAAAGGGTGAAAATATAATCTCGCTCGATCTGCGCAAGATCCATGAAGCAGTATCTGATTTCTTTATTATTTGTGAAGCCAGTTCACACGTGCAGGTAAAGGCGATCGCAGATTTTGTGGAGGCGGAAGTAAAGCAGAAATGTGGCGAATTGCCATATCGGCATGAGGGCAGGCAGGCCCTGCAATGGGTGTTGATTGACTACGTAAACATTGTTGTACACATTTTTCTTCCTGAGAATCGAAAGTTCTACAGGTTGGAAGACATGTGGAGTGACGGGGGGCTTGAAAAGCATAAGGGATAATCCAAATCAATATCAGATTTAACTGAACATTTAGAAGAGGTCAATTATTATTATTAAAACGTGAACCAGCTTTATGGCACAGGATTCAGATCAGCAAAGTAGAAGATTTCCAAACCTGAATAATAATACCTCGGGCGGCGGGAACGGTGATGACAAAAACCAGCGCCGCAGTCCGAGATTCAATATTTACTGGGTATACGGTATTATCGCTCTTATCCTCATTGGTTACCAATTTTTCAAGTTTTCTCCCGATTCAACCGCCACCACTGAAAGTGATTTCATTGACAGCATGTTGCTGAGGGGCGACGTTGAAAGCTACGCTGTGGTGAAGAATAAGGATCTCGTAAGAGTGACCATTAAGCGCGACAGCCTCGAGAAAGGCTATTACCAAAGAAATCTCACCAAGGCTGCACTTAAATCGCAGGAAGGCCCCCATTTCCAGTTTAAGATTGGCAGCGATAAGAATTTCAGCGACAAAATCTCACAGGTGTATACCAATCACCCGGAGATGAAGAACGAACAACCTAAGTATCGTTACGATGAAGAACCGGAATGGTTCGGTCCCATCCTTAATTTCTTATTCCCCCTGTTGATGTTTGCGCTGCTCTTTGTGCTGATGATGCGCAAAGTGGGCGGACCCGGCGGCGGCGGCGGACCCGGTGGAATATTCAACATCGGTAAGTCAAAAGCAACACTTTTTGAAAAGGGCACTAAGGTTAATATCACATTCGCAGACGTGGCCGGACTTGACGAAGCCAAGCAGGAAGTGATGGAAATCGTGGATTTTCTAAAGAACCCAAAAAAATATACAGCACTCGGTGGTAAGATTCCAAAGGGCGCATTACTGGTTGGACCTCCCGGTACGGGTAAGACCCTGCTGGCGAAGGCCATGGCCGGTGAAGCCCAGGTTCCTTTCTTTAGCCTGAGTGGTTCTGATTTCGTGGAATTGTTTGTAGGTGTGGGCGCGAGCCGTGTGAGAGACCTGTTCAAACAGGCCCGGGAAAAAGCACCCTGCATCATTTTCATCGATGAGATCGACGCCATTGGTCGTGCACGCGGAAAGAATATGATGATGAGCAACGACGAGCGCGAGAATACACTGAACCAACTACTGGTTGAGATGGATGGCTTCGGCACCGATAGCGGTATCATCATTCTTGCTGCCACCAACAGGCCTGACGTGCTTGACTCAGCGCTCCTTCGTCCGGGCAGGTTCGACAGGCAAATCACCATCGACCGTCCTGATGTGAAGGGCCGTGAAGCGATATTCAAAGTACATCTAAAGCCAATCAAAGTCTCCCAAACCCTTGACGTTCACAAACTGGCGGAACAAACGCCGGGCTTTGCCGGTGCGGATATTGCCAATGTGTGCAACGAGGCTGCGCTTATTGCTGCTCGTAAGGGTAAGGAAGCCGTGGATATGAGTGATTTCCAGGATGCGATCGACAGGGTAATTGGAGGGCTTGAAAAGAAGAACAAGATCATCTCTCCGGAAGAAAAAGAAATTATTGCATACCATGAAGCCGGTCATGCTATATGCGGATGGTTCTTACAGCATGCGTATCCGTTATTGAAAGTGACGATTGTGCCCAGGGGCACTGCCGCGCTTGGATATGCACAGTACACGCCGAAAGAGCAGTACCTGTATAATACAGATCAGCTGATGGACCAGATCTGCATGACCCTTGGTGGGCGCGCGGCCGAAGACATTTTCTTCGATAAAATCTCAACCGGAGCAAGCAATGACCTGCAGCAGATCACGAAGATGGCTTATTCCATGGTGACTGTTTATGGAATGAACGACAAAGTGGGTAATGTGAGTTTTTATGACCCGTCGCAGGAAAATTATTTCACCAAACCATATAGCGAAGAAACGGGTAAGCTGATTGATGAAGAAGTGAGAAAACTGGTTGAAGGAGCCTACGCCAGGACCAAGGAATTGCTGAATCACAGAAAGCGCGAAGTTGAGATCCTGGCCAAGCAACTGCTTGAGAAGGAAGTATTGTATCAAAGCGATGTTGAGCTCCTGATTGGCAAGCGCCCTTACGAGGAGAAGAAGCCAGCCGACCTGGTTCATGAAACCCAACCTGTTCATAACGCCAACGCGCAATCGAATGGAACCACCACGGAGAACGTAAATCCGGAATCGGCCCAAGCCCATTCATAATGAAGAATACAGCTTCAAAAGAAAACATACTGAAAAAAATTCGCAAGGCACTGAGTCACCCGGTGCCTTTGCCTTTTCCCCAAAGCGAGGGCAATCAAACCGTATTCAAGCCGAACGGGGAGGAACTGGAAGTCGTGTTCGCCCGGGAGTTCAGCGCACTGCAGGGAAAATTCGTGTATTGCCAGAATGAAGCCGAACTGGGAATGCAGCTCGAGACGCTCGTCAACCAGATGCAATGGAAAGAGGTGTACTGTAGAGAGTCAGCAACGGGCGATATGTTGTCCCGGCATGGCTTCACGAGATTTGGACAGGGATCTTTGGAGAATTGTGATGCCGCCATCACGGGATGCGAATTACTGATTGCACGCACAGGAAGTATTGTCATGAGTGCAGCGCAGGACAGCGGAAGGACCGTAAGTGTTTATGCGCCTGTGCATATTTGCATCGCCTATATGAACCAGTTGGTGTACGAGCTGAAAGAAGGGTTGCAGATGTTGAAGGAAAAGTACGCGCGTGAATTACCCTCCATGATTACGTTTGCTACGGGTCCCAGCAGGACGGCGGATATCGAGAAAACTTTGATTGTGGGCGTGCACGGTCCCAAAGAAGTATTTGTTTTCCTTGTCGATAGTCAGCAACCTCCACGCTAAACTTCCTATTTTTACGCGATGCAAATTCCCCCCGGAAAAAAAGTCTATTTTCTTTCGGATTTCCACCTGGGTGTGCCCAGTGCGGAAGCGAGTTTGACGCGCGAAAGAAAAATCGTTGAATTCTTACAGGACATCAGAAAGGACGCGGCGGTGATTTTCATCGTGGGAGATCTGTTCGATTTCTGGTACGAATACAAAAAAGTAGTGCCCAAAGGCTTTGTGCGAATCCTGGGAAAAATGGCGGAGATCACGGATTCGGGAATTCCCATCCATTTTTTTGTCGGCAATCACGACATGTGGATGAGCGGATATTTTGAGAAGGAATTGAATATCCCAGTCTATCACGAACCCCGTGTATTCGAATTCAACAACAAGAAATTCTATGTCGGCCACGGCGACGGATTGGGACCGGGTGATCATGGATATAAGTTCATCAAGAAACTGTTTCGAAATCGCATTTGCCAGGGTTTATTCGGCATGCTGCCGCCATATATCGGCATGGGCATTGCACACTATTTCAGTCGCTCCAGCAGGGCGGCTACGGGCGGCGCCGATGAGAAATTCCTTGGAGAGGATAAGGAATGGCTGATTGCCTACAGTCGGGACGTGCTGAAAAAGGAGCACTATGACTATTTTATCTTCGGGCATCGGCATTTGCCGATTGATTTTACATTAAAAGATGGGGTGCGATATATCAACCTGGGCGACTGGATTCGTTATTACAGTTATGCCGTGTTTGACGGAGAAAGTCTGGAATTAAAATTCAACGCATGAAAACATTTACCTGGCTGGGTCTCTTCTTTCTTTCGGCGCTTTTTGCTTCAGCACAGAGTGCCGGAGACTTTCATGTGGTGAAGACGGTCAATGGTAATATCGTGAATTTTACAGTCGACAACCTGGGATTCATCTACCTGTTGAGTTCAGACAACCAATTGAAGAAAATTGGCACCGACGGAGATTCAATCGGCGTATTCAATGACGTGAAGCGATATGGAAAGCTTTATAGCATGGATGTTTCCAATCCGCTGAAAGTTTTGCTTTTTTACAAAGACTTCAGCACCATCGTTGTATTGGACCGCTTTCTAAGTACGGTGAATGTGATTGACCTTCGCAGGCAGGGCATTTTTCAAACCCGTGCCATCGCTCAATCTTTCGACAATAATATCTGGGTATTTGACGAGCAGGAAAGCAAGTTGAAAAAAATTGGCGAGGATGGCAGCATATTGAGTGAAACAACCGACCTGAGACTCGTGTTCGACACCGCACCTTCACCCGTTAAGATTATCGACCAGGACAAATTCGTTTACCTCTATGATCCCGCAAAAGGCATGTACATCTTCGATTATTATGGCGCTTTGAAAAACCAGATCAGGTTGCTGGGATGGAAGGATGTGCAAGTGATAGGAAAGAACATTGTGGGAAGAGATGAACATAATTTTTATTCTTATGAATTGGGTACGCTCAATATGAAGCAACGCGTGTTGCCGGGAGCAATCAGCAAGGCAGAAAAAATCAGGATCATGCCGCAGGCTGTATACGTGTTGGGTGATTCCGGGCTCCAGGTTTACGCGTACCAGTAAATTATGTATAATTTTAGGCGGGTTATATTCTTCATCCCATGAATGACATATTTAACCGTATGATACTTGACAATACGATTGCCCAGTACATTTTTGTATTTGTGCTTATCGCACTTGCCTACGTCCTCAAAAAATACGTAGGCCGGGCCGCCAGCAAGATCATTTTCCTCGTGATGAACCTTATGGGCCGAAAGATCGATGAAAAGGCCTTCATCGACCTCGTATTATATCCGGTTCAAACATTCCTCTTTTGGCTGATCACGATTTCGGCAATTTACAGTCTGCAGTTTCCCAAACTCTTCTATTTCCAATTCCTCAAAACGAATACGCACCGCCTCCTCAATATATTTTCAACCGCGGCGCTGGTCATCACCTTCTTCTGGGTATTGATGCGCATTATTGACTACCTGGCCATGGTGATGGAGAGAAGGGCTAATCTTACTGCAGATCAGAGCGATAACCAACTGGTTGTTTTTTTCAAGGATTTTTTAAAAGTAATCGTTGCTATTGCAGGACTTCTGGCCGTCTTGAAATTCGCCTTGCAAATTGATATCACGAAGATCCTCGCCGGTCTAAGTATCGTCGCTGCGGCGCTTGCGCTCTCCGCGCGCGAAAGCCTGGAGAACCTGATCGCATCTTTTATCATTTTCTTCGATAAGCCTTTTGCCACGGGCGATACGCTGAAAGTTCAGAATGTGACTGGCACAGTTGAAAAGATTGGGTTGCGTAGTACACGCATACGCACAACAGATAAGACTTATGTTTCTGTGCCGAACAAACAGATGGTGGATACGATTGTAGATAACTGGAGCCTGCGCACGCAACGAAAAGTAGAATTAAGGCTATCCCTGGGTCTTTCCACCAAGTCATCCCAGTTGCAACAATTCATTGAAGGATTGCACCAGTTGCTGAATCATGAAAAGATTGAAAACAAGATCATCTTTCTGAGTGATATCCAGCAGAACTCCTATCTCGTTTATATCGATTATTTTACAGCGCCTATTGCGATCGAGGATTTCAATAAGATCCGGGAGGAAGTGAATATGGGCATTATTCTTCTTACGGAAAAGCTGGGCATAGAATTCGCCGGAATGAATACTGACGTTAGAGTAACTGAGGTGAAAAGTGAAAGGTGAAGGGGAAAGGTTATACAAATTCCCAATACCTAATACCTAATACCTGATGCCTAATGCGGGAAAAAAGTGGGCTTCAGAGGCTGGCCTTTAATTCCAGCAAAAATTCCCTGATTTTTTGCAAGCGTTGAAAAATCTCGAATTGTTGTTGCGAGCGGGCTTTGTTGAATTTCAGATAGTCCTTGGCACCTTCGATGGTGTATTTTCGCTGGCGCAACAGGTGATAGATAAGTTGAAGGTTCTTCACATCTTCCGGGCGGAAAAAGCGATCTCCCTTCCTGTTCTTGCGTGGTTTCAGAATGTCGAATTCAGTTTCCCAGTAACGCAGGAGCGAGGTATTCACCTTGAACATTTCGGCTACTTCGCCGATACTATAGTATTGCTTGCGGAACAAAATCTCGTCCTCCGGCACATTTACGAATTCAGCATCTTCAGTCATTTCTTTGAGCGACTTGCGGCCGCGTTTACCGGGTTTATCCTTTTCTTTCGGTTCTTTTTTGGGTTCTCTTGTCCTTGGAACAACCAATGTTTCCTCCACATCCAGCGGAGCGGGTGCTGCTTTCATCTCCTCAGGCTCGGGCATGAGCGGTTCCTCAATCTCAACCGTTTCCTCTTCAACCATAACGGTTTCAGGAGGAGTGAGTTTTCTTTCCGCCCTTTTCTCAAGCGGGTTCTGCGGCTCTTTCTTTGCGATGCCCGTTCCAAATAAATCCAGTTGTTCCAACATTAAAATAAAGTTACCGATGCATTAAATAGCTCCAGCAAAGAGTTATTCACATCCTAGGGCAGAAATGTGAGTAGCGAAAAGTTTTGCATCAAAAACAAAAATGCTAGTCGAAACTTTGGTTGCTGGACGACGCCATCTTGAGAATCCTGTCGAATTGTTCAGGCGTCAGATCGTTGTAGAAGAAGTAGATCGGATCTACGACCGCTCCATTCTTGTGAACTTCATAGTGGCAATGCGGTCCGGTTGATTTTCCTGTGCTGCCCACCCAGCCAATCACTTCACCCCGCTTCACACGTTGACCCGATCTCACTTTTACTCTCACCATGTGCCCATAGAGGGTTTCATAACCATAACCATGACTGATCACCACATGATTGCCATAACCGTTCCCCGTGTTACCGGCAGTCTTGATAATTCCATCTGCCGTGGCATAGATTGGTGTGCCCTGCGGTGCTGCGAAATCCAGTCCGGCGTGAAATTTAGTTGTCTTGTAAACCGGATCGATACGGTAGCCAAAGCCCGATGCAACCCTGCTTAGATCTTTGTTGCTTACCGGTTGAATTGCCGGCGTTCCCGCCAGCAGGTCTTCCTTCTTATCTATAAGTTTGGAAATCTCGTCATAAGAGCGGTTTTGATAACTCATGCGACGGGAAAGATTGTTAAGCGTCTGGGCGATCGAATAACCGAGGTCGTTATCTTCCATGCTTTCCACCATTTTAATTTCCTGTTCCTGTGCCATGGCCCTGGCCCTGGCACTATCGGGAATGGGATTCGCTTCAAAGATGGAACGGTAAACCTGGTTATCACGCTTCTCCAGGTCGGCCATCTGTTGTTGCATGGCCTTTACTTTTTGATTGAGCGTACCGTAATCCTCCAATACATTATTATATTGGAGCCGCATGATCTTTTCTTTCGGAGAATCTATAAACTTGAATGCGATGGAAACGATGATGAGGGCGGTTACGAGGGCAGATGCAATGAATCCCAAAACCCTCAACAGCTTAACCCTGAGCGGCACTACCAGTTTTTCATAGCGTAGTGTACTGGTATTATAGTAGTACTTGACCTTTTTCATAGCATATCTGTGCTCATCCATTCCTTACCTTTGCAAGCCGGAATGTTGACAAATATAGTTTTTTCAGTCAGCAAATATCAACCTTACGGCATAAAGTATACATGATGAACGCTAATGCAATCAGACAGGCTTTCCTGGATTTCTTTCAATCAAAAGGCCACCAGATCCTGCCTTCCGCACCCATAGTCGTTAAAAATGATCCCACATTGCTGTTCACCAATGCGGGTATGAACCCATTCAAGGACATATTTCTCGGCAACAGAAAACCCGAATATTCCCGCGTGGCCGATACACAAAAATGCCTTCGTGTTAGTGGAAAACATAACGACCTGGAAGAAGTAGGTGTCGATACTTATCATCATACGATGTTTGAAATGCTGGGCAACTGGAGTTTTGGCGATTATTTCAAGACCGAAGCCATTGCTTGGAGTTGGGAACTTCTTACCTCTGTTTATAAAATCCCCCAAGACCGACTATATGTAACCATATTTGAAGGAGATGCCCAGGAGAATTTGCCTAAGGATGATGAAGCTTTTTCAGAATGGAAAAAATGGATCGCGTCCGAACGCATTTTATTAGGCACCAAAAAAGATAATTTTTGGGAAATGGGTGACACCGGCCCTTGCGGACCCTGTACCGAAATTCATGTGGACTGCCGGCCTGATGCAGAAAGGAATTCGGTCCCCGGCCATCAACTGGTCAATGCTGATCACCCGCAGGTGATTGAGATCTGGAACAACGTGTTTATTCAATTCAACCGGCTGAAGGGCGGCAGGCTGGAACCCCTACCGGCAAGACATGTTGATACGGGAATGGGATTCGAAAGGCTGGTTCGGGTGCTCCAGAATAAATCGAGCAACTACGATACGGATATATTTACCGGCACCATCGCTGCAATTGAAAAAATTGCCGCGCAAAGATATCGGGCAGAAGCAAATCCTGGGGATGGAGCCGAATGGAATAAGGCAGTTGCATTTCGAGTACTGTCTGACCATCTCAGGGCGATCGGGTTTACAATTGCCGACGGACAATTGCCCTCGAATACAGGAGCCGGCTACGTAATTAGAAGAATTCTCCGAAGGGCAGTCCGCTATTATTATTCAAACCTGCAATACAAACAGCCGCTGCTATACCAACTGATTCCGCAGCTTGCTGATCAGTTCAGTCATGTGTTCCCGGAATTGAAGCAACAGGTAGATTTCGTTTCCAAGGTGGTAAAAGAAGAGGAGGAAGCATTCCTGAGAACCCTCGACAAGGGTTTGAAGCGGATCGACGAGATGCTGAGTGAATTGCGCGCACAAAAACAGGCGGGTGGTAGCATTCCTGGTAAAGAGGCTTTTGAGTTGTACGACACGTACGGTTTTCCGTTAGACCTCACGAAGTTGATTGCACACGAAAACAAAGTGGAAGTGGATGAGGCCGGCTTTGAAGTTGAGATGAAAAAGCAAAAGGAAAGGAGCAAAGCTGCTACTGCGATTGATACAGAAGACTGGGTGATGTTGAATGAGAACGCTATGCAAAAGTTTGTGGGCTATGGCAACATTGAGGCCGAAACCCGCCTGTCGAAATACAGGAAGGTTAAGTCGAAGGGCAGGGAATCTTTTCAACTGGTGCTGGAGCAATCGCCCTTTTATGCGGAAAGCGGGGGACAGGTTGGCGACACGGGAGTATTACAATTTGATGGCGAGAAAATTCCGGTATTGGATACCCGAAAAGAAAATGACCTGATCATTGTCTTTACCGATAAACTTCCCTCCAATCCGGACGCCTCTGTGGTTGCGAAGGTAAACCGCGAGTTAAGACATAACACGGCATTGCACCATTCTGCTACGCACCTGCTGCACGCTGCCCTCAGGATGGTCCTGGGCGTGCACGTGACGCAAAAAGGCTCACTGGTAAATGCGGATTATTTACGTTTTGATTTCTCCCATTTTGCAAAAATGACGAAAGAAGAATTGCAAAAGGTTGAGACACTCGTTAATGAAAAGATCAGGGAAAATATTCCGGTGGTCATCAAACAAATGAAGAAGGAAGAAGCCATGGCCCTGGGTGCAATGGCATTGTTTGGCGAGAAATACGGCGATACGGTCAGGGTGGTCATCATCGATCCGGAATATTCAATTGAGCTTTGCGGTGGCACACATGTGGCGGCAACGGGTGAATTAGGACATTTCGTGATTGCGCACGAATCTGCTGTAGCTGCAGGCGTAAGAAGGATTGAGGCATTTAGTGGCAGGGCCGCCGATGATTTTGTAAATGAGAAGCTGGAGGAATTGCGAAATATCCAGGACCAGCTCAAGAGTCCAAAAGACAGCGCCAAAGCCATTGAAAGCCTGTTGTCAGAAAATGCACAGCTGAAGAAAAATGAGGAGAAACATGAAGGCCGGGCATTGGTGGAAACGAGGGACAGGCTGCTCAACCAGGTTCAGAAAATAGGCGGAATTAATTTTATTGGTGCCCGCGTTGAATTGGGTAATGCCGACCAGCTGAAAAAATTATCCCAGGAATTGAAATCGAAATTGAATGATTTTGTAGTCGTACTAACGGCCGATATCCAGGGAAAGGCCCAGGTTGCCATTTCATTGGATGAGTCCCTGGTAAGCTCCAGGAATCTTGACGCATCCAAAATCATCAAAGAACAGATTGCCCCGCTCATTAAAGGAGGGGGAGGTGGTCAGAAATCACTCGCTACGGCCGGTGGGCAGGATGTGACGAGGCTGGCGGAGGTGATTGAGGCCGTGAGGGCGTTGATCGGTTAACTGGTCTCCTGAATTTTAACACTTCCGAAACATTTCGTATTTACGAAATATTTCCTACATTTGATCTACTAAACATTTCGTATACCAAAAACAGATCAAATGAATATGCGATTAAAGAGCTTGCAATCGGCCCTGCTCCTGGCCGTTTTCCTGACCGGCTCCGTGACTGCGCAGGACAAAACCAAGCAAAAAACAACTCAATCCAAAAGCGACGACAGTCAGCAAATCATCATTACCAAGGATAAGAGTAAGAATGAAAAAATGACGATCGTTATTGACGGAGACAAGATTACCGTGAATGGCAAGCCGGCAGCTGAATTCAAGGACGGCAACCTGACCATTCATTCAGGCAGCGGTGAAGACAATTGGTGGGGATATAATTACGATGGCTCGCCGGAAATTTACCTGAAAACAAATCCCCATGTGATTACAACTATTCCCAGGTACAAATACAATTACAACTACAACTACGAGCCCAAAATAAATACAACGGTTAGCGGTCCGATGCTTGGCGTAACAAGCAAAGACAATAGCAAAGGCGCCGAGATCACCGAAGTAGTTGATGGTAGCGCAGCAGAGAAGGCAGGTTTCAAGGTTGGCGACATCATCACCAAGGTCGGCGATAAAACCGTTACGGATCCTAAATCACTCAGCGCGGCGGTACGAAACTATAAACCCAATGAAACCGTGAACATCACCTACCTGCGCGCCGGAAAGTCAAAAACAATTCCCGTTAAACTTGGCGAACGCAAATCAGATAGTTTCAGCTTCAACTTTGAAAACCCGGATGCTTTCAAGGAATTTCATTCGCCCGAGATCTATGGTTTCGACAAGCATGGAGATCTAAATGAATGGAATTTCTTCGGAAGGCCCAGGCTGGGCATGCGCATTCAGGATACCGAAAATGAAGATGGAGTAACCGTGCTGGACGTAACAGAGGGTTCGCCGGCAGAAAAAGCCGGGGTGAAGAAGGATGATAAAATTGTTGAAATTGATGGGAAAGCGGTGAAAAATGCTGATGATGTAAACGATTACCTGAAAGATAACAGGGAAAAATCAACTTATCCGCTAAAGCTGATGCGTGGCGGGTCACCGATGAGCATCGATGTTAAAATCCCGAAGAAGTTAAAGACCTCCGACCTATAATTTTTTCTCTTATGTTGTTGATGGTACGCTCCGTTTGCCTTTGGGCAGGCGGGGCGTTTTTATGCTGATCAATTTCACCAATCCCTGATTATTGGGTAGTTTTGTGGCTCTTGAAAAGGGCGGGAAATCGCCCTATTTGTTTGGAAAATGACCGACTACCAGAAATACGAGGCAGTGATTGGGCTTGAAGTTCACGCGCAATTGCTTACCCAGAGCAAGCTGTTTTGCGGTGACGGTGCCACTTACGGCGCCGAACCCAATACCCAGGTGAGTCCAATAACCCTGGGCCACCCCGGAACCCTTCCCCGCTTGAACCGGAAAGCCATTGAACACGCGATTAAGATGGGCATGGTATGTCATTGTGATATCAACCGGCAAAACTATTTCGCACGCAAGAATTATTTCTATCCCGACCTGCCCAAGGGTTACCAGGTATCCCAGCATACGACACCGATTTGTGAGCATGGCTTTGTTGAGATCAGGACTGAATCCGGAAAGAAAAAAATCAGGCTCACCAGGATCCACCTGGAAGAGGATGCAGGCAAAAGTATTCACGACATTGATCCACATTTTACTTCAATAGATTATAACCGTGCTGGTGTTCCCTTGATCGAAATTGTATCTGAGCCCGATCTGAGAAGCAGCGAAGACGCACACGCCTACCTTACGGAGATAAGAAAACTGGTGCGTTGGATTGGCGTATGCGACGGGAATATGGAAGAGGGCAGCCTGCGTTGCGATGCAAATATTTCCGTTCGGTTGAAGGGCGAAACAAAACTGGGGACCAAGGTTGAAGTAAAAAATCTCAACTCCATCCGCAATGTGAGAAAGGCAATTGAAGTGGAGATCAAAAGGCAGGTTGAATGCCTGGAATCCGGACAAAACATTTTCCAGGAAACCAGAAGTTTTGACGCCAACAATGATTCGAGTTTCCCGATTCGAACAAAAGAGGATGCCGATGATTACCGGTACTTTCCGGAACCCGACCTGACACCCTTTAATTTCCAGGAAGAATTTCTCAACGCCATTAAGAACTCACTACCAGCGCTACCCGAAGAATTATTTGTGCGCTACACGGAAGAGCTGGGTTTACCTGAATATGACGCCGGGGTATTGACCGATGATCGCGAAACTGCGCTGTATTTTGAAGCGTTGATATCCCTCACCAGGGCATATAAATCTGCAGCCAACTGGATACTGGGCCCGGTGAAATCTTATTGTAATGAAAAGCAAATTGAGCTCGCCGCCTTTCCGGTCAAGCCTGCCCAACTTGCTTCGGTGATTGAACTGGTGGAAGAAGGAAAACTGAGTTTTTCAGCCGCCGCAAATCGGTTGCTGCCCCAACTTGCCGCAGATCCAACCAGGTCTGCGGGGAGCCTGGCAGAATCCATGAACCTGATCCAGGACGCAGATTCGGGAAGTATCAACAATTGGGTTGAGCAGGTATTGGCCAAAATGCCTGAAAAAGTTGCTGAATACAAAAGAGGGAAAAAGGGATTGCTGGGTCTTTTTGTGGGAGAGGTGAAGAAGTTGTCAAAAGGCAAGGCTGATCCGAAGATGACCAATGATCTCCTTCTTGAAAAGTTAAGTCAATAAATATTAATAAATAGTCCAACATGTTCAAACAAATTGCCGGTATTTTCATGATTGCTGCTGCCCTTGCTTCGTGTTCAAAAGCAGAAAAGGGAAAATTTGAGGTAAGTGGAGAAATCCGAAATGTGACTGCACCCGAAACCGTTTTTCTTGAGGAACTGGTATATGGCAATCCACGTCCTGAAGTGGTAGACAGTGTGAATATCAAGGCTGGTGCTGCAAAATTCACGTTGGGTACGGTAGCTCCCGAAGAAGGTCTTTACCGAGTGAAAACGGGCAGCGGTGCATATTATATGCTGATCAACGATCGGCCGGATGTTTCGTTTACGAGCGATTACCGGGCTCCTAATCTTTATTCAACGAATTCAGGGGCATCGAATTCCATCAAACACCTCTTCGACGTGTTTGCACCGATGATGGATTCCATGGAATCACTTGCACATCGCATTGATGAATTGCAGAATTATCGTGCGCCCGACAGCATCCAGTTGCCTTTGCGCGCGGTATATCAGGACAAGATCGAGACCACGCACAGCTTTTTGATGCAATATGCAGATACGACCAAGAGTCCGGCTGTCGCAATTTTCGTTGTCGGTATGTTGAGGAACCAGATCGATCCGGAAAGAATTAAAGGATTGGTTGATCGCCTTGCGACGAAATATCCCAATCATGTTCAACTGCAAAAAATGGTGGCCGATTATCGCGATTTTATTGCCAAGCGCGATGCCGCAGATATTACGGGCAAAATAGCGCCTGATTTTACCCTGCCTGATACCAGTGGAAAATCTGTAAGCCTGAGTTCCTTCACCGGTAAATATGTGCTCGTCGATTTCTGGGCAAGCTGGTGTGGTCCCTGCAGGGCTGAGAATCCGAATGTGGTGAGGGTATACAATGAATTCAAGGATAAGAACTTCACGATCCTGGGTGTTTCGCTCGACAAGGACAAGAAGCCGTGGCTAAAAGCCATCAAGGATGACGGTCTCGCCTGGAATCACGTGAGCGATCTCAAATATTGGAGCAGCCAGGTGGTGGATCTTTATAAGTTCGAGGCCATTCCTTTTAATGTGCTGGTTGATCCCCACGGAAAAATTATCGCCAAGGGATTGCGCGGAGATGAGTTGGAGAAGAAGCTGGCGGAGGTGTTGAAGTAAAGAGAATTAGTTAACCAGTTGATCAGTTAACCAGTGTTTCAAATCTTAACTAATCAACTAATCACCGGGTCAACTGGTCAACTGGTTAACTGGTTAACTGGTTAACTGGTTAACTGGTTAACTGTCCCCTCACTTCTCCTTCCCCTTTTTGGAAGTAGTAAGCAACAACACCGGCAGCAATACCAGGTTAGTGACCGTTGCAGATAAGAGCGTGAGCGAAGTGAGCCATCCCAACGCTTTCGTACCACCAAATCCGCTCAATACAAAAATCACGAAGCCTGCAATCAGCACCATCGAGGTATAAAGGATACTGATACCCGTGGAATGAATGGTTTGCATTACGGTTTCCTTCACGCTGTTGTCGTGGTTGGGTAGTTCCTGCT